>Ga0213836_100348_pt1 | contig 40473 bp, 39 predicted proteins | sample SWPATP03_FD_160578 | JGI IMG/M metagenome (GOLD analysis project Ga0213836, IMG submission 160578) | Coastal seawater microbial communities from Marineland, Florida, United States - SWPA TP0 #3 | ecosystem: Environmental > Aquatic > Marine > Coastal | place: USA: Florida | collected 2016-08-05
ACTACTACAACTACGATCGACCCCACAGCTCACTCGGAGCCCGGCCACCCATCAGCCGATGCACCACGCCAGCTGTCACCAACCTCGCTGCATAGAACACCTAGCATGCGTGGGCGCGCCCTCGCGAGCCGACCTCGCCTCCGGTTGGCTCTCGCAACCACGTCACGTGCTGCCTCATGCAGATATTGAGCGCGCGTGGACGGAACGGCGACCTCCGGGCATGTAGTAGGTAAGAGCCATCCCGAGGAGGACATGATGAGCGAGTCATTCGACGCACGGTTGCAGCGAGCAGGTCAAGTGACGATCGCAGACGCCGAGCTGGAGCGTGCACTGAGCCAGGTTGTGGACCAGGCGAGGCCTGGGCGGGCCGGGCGTCGACCGCTCCGGCTCGTGTCGGCGATCTCGCTCGGTGCCGCTCTGGCGGTCGGCGCGCCGGTGGCAGTGGCCGCCGCGATGCAGTGGGGGCCCTGGACGATGGTGACCGAGCCCGACATCGTCATGGCTCGAACGTGGGTCGATGTCGAAGGAGCCGCTCTGGGGTCGTGCGAGAGCCGGCTGGCGATGGTGGATCTTCCTGCAGATGCGCGGGCGGACGCGCTCGCCTACTTCTCGGCGCTCGACGTCGCAGCGGTCGAACCCGACACCGAAGCAGTCGCTGGAATATTGAACGCGGTGGGTCGCCTCGGTGAGGTCGGTCGTCTGGTGCCGGGCGCGCAGCCCTCCGATTTCGATGTCAGGCATGACGGCCCTCTTTGGTCGGCAGACATCTACACCGATGCCCGCATCATGCAGGAGGCCATGGTGCGCACGATCACGAGGGGTATGACGGCCAGTATCAGTCCGGACAATCCGGCGGTGTTCGAAGCGGGCGTGGCCGTGGCACTCGAGACCCAGTGCACGACTGCACCCGGATCGACGCAGCCGTGACGGACTCCGACCACGTCGACCGGACACTGAAGGCGACCGCCCCAGCGCTGCTCAGGTACTTCCTGCGACGCACCGATTCTCCCGAGGACGCAGCAGACCTCGTCAGCGAGACGCTGCTATCGGCGTGGCGCTCAGCCCGACGCATGCCGGGTGACGGCGAAGCGGCCCGCATGTGGCTGTTCGGCGTAGCGCGCAACGTGCTCCGCCACCACGAGCGTGGACAACGCCGTCGTCAGGCGGTCGTCGCGGAGCTGAGCGTGGTGATCGCTGCTGCACCCCGCCTGATGGCGGACGAAGACGCCATGGATGTGAGGGTGGCGGTCGAGTCCCTGCCTCCCGAGCTCGCTGAACTGGTGCGGTTGGTCCACTGGGACGGCTTCTCGATCGAACAGGCGGCCCAGCTCATGCGCATTCCGGCGTCGACCGCGCGGAGCCGTCACGCGCGCGCGAAGAGCCTGCTCCGCTCCGTGCTGGACACCAACCGTGGGCGCGCCCATCCCCGTGGCGCGCTGATTGAGAACGCGAACTCGTAGCGAAGAGGGAAGGGGCTGACGCGACGTGCGCCGATTGGAGGCGCGATCGAGCCAGGCAGGGAAGAAGTCGACCGTTAGCGTTCGACTTCATCGAACGAGGAATCTGCCATACCGCAACCCTAGATCACCGCGGTTCCGAGGGGATCCACCGGGCCATCTGCGGCAACGACGAAGCCCCGCCTCGCGGGCGGGGCTTCGGATCGGTGGCGAGTGAGGGATTCGAACCCCCGAATGCTGAGCAGTCTGATTTACAGTCAGATCCCTTTGGCCGCTTGGGTAACTCGCCGTGGCCGGACAGGCCGTCGTCAAGGATACATGCCCCACAGGCGGCCGGGCGACCGCGGGCGCCCGGCGGCGTGCGCGGTAGGTTCGAGGCATGCGGGAGCTCCATGACCTGGTCGTCGGCATCGCCACCGAGGCGGCCGAGCTCGCGCGCACGCGCCGGCACGAGGGCGTCGCCGTAGCGGCGAGCAAGTCGAGCCTCGTCGACATCGTGACCGAGGCCGACCGCGAGGTCGAGCGCTTCATCGTCGAGCGCCTGCAGGCGGCGCGGCCCGACGACGGCATCCTCGGTGAGGAGGGCGCGAGCGTCGCCGGCACCTCCGGCCTCACGTGGGTGATCGACCCGATCGACGGCACGGTCAACTACTTCTACGACATCCCGGCCTACGCGGTCTCGATCGCGCTCGTCGAGGGCGAGCCCGAGCCGACGACCTGGCGGGCGCTCTCGGGCGTCGTCATCAACGGCGCGACGGGGGAGCGGTTCGAGGCGCTCCGCGGCGACGGAGCTCGGCTCGACGGCAGGGAGATCCGGGTCGCGGATGCGGTGCCGGCCTCCATGGCGCTCGTCGGCACGGGCTTCGGCTACGACGCCGGACGCCGCGAGCGGCAGGCCGCGGTCGTGCAGGGCCTCATCGGCTCGGTGCGCGACATCCGCAGGATCGGCTCAGCGGCGCTCGACCTCGCCTCGGTCGCCTGCGGTCGGCTCAACGGCTACTACGAGCGCGGCCTGCAGCCGTGGGACATGGCCGCAGGCGCGCTGCTCGTCGAGGAGGCGGGCGGGTACGTCCGCGGCTGGGACGGCGCGCCCGCGAGCTCCGCGTTCCTGCTGGCCGCGCACCCGGCGCTCGCCGACGAGCTCACGGCGCTGCTGGCCCCGCTCGCGCCGCACGAAGTCTGACACCTTGCCCTCTCGTTACCGTTCCGTTATATTTGAACCTTGAGCGAGTGATGATCGGACGCACAGCGTGCCGCTTCTCGCCAGCGCCGGTTCGTGCGAGCATCGTTTCCGGCACCGCACAGTTGCAGACAGAAGCATCTGCGCGCCCCACGGCACACCGAGCATGAGGACGGCATCCAGCGTGACGCACCCCACCCGACGAGCACTCCGCTCGTCCCCTGAGGGCGTCTCCCGACCCGATGCGGCTCCCGCCGCCACGCGACGGTCGGTCCGTGATCGCGAGCGTGCCGCGGAGGCCATCGCCCTCACTGCGAGCGAGGCGCGCGCCGCCGAGCGCGTGACCGTCGTCGAGGGCTCTGCGCCGCTCTACACGACGCGACGCGCCATGCGCGACGCCGCGACGCAGATCGCCCGCGACCTGCCCGTGCAGATCGCCGAGCCGACCTTCGAGGCGCCCCGCATCGTGGTCGACGCCCCGTCGCTCGGCAATGGCGGCGACCAGATCCCCAGCGTCCGGCCCGTGCCGCGCGCCCTCGCGCCCCGCGTCATCCGCCAGACGCCGATCGCGCCGCCGACGCGGGCCAGGCGCGGTGCGCGCAAGCTCGTGCAGAAGATCACCGCCGGTGGCGCGCTGCTCTTCATCGGCTCGCTCGTGGTCGTCACATCGCTGCCTGCGCAGGCCGTGCAGTCGCCGAACGGCCTCGACCCCGAGGTCGCGCAGATCGAGACGACAGGTGCGCAGACGCTCGCAGGCGTCACGTCTGACAGCACCACCTACTTCGCTCGCGATGAGATCGTGGTGACCGACCCCGTCGCCGCAGCGCGCATGTCGGAGGGCGAGCGGGCGGCCTTCCAGGCTGTCGCCGACCGCGAGACGCCCGGGTCGTCCTACGGCGGCGACCCCGCCTTCCCGGAGGTGTGGGGGATGCTGCGCACCGACTTCGTGCAGACGCCGTTCCCCGGCCTGGACCAGGTGCCGGTGTCGAGCGGTTTCGGATTCCGGCCCGGAGGCTTCCACGGCGGCGTCGACGTCACGCCCGGACTCGGCACCGAGATCAGGCCGATCGCGAACGGCGTCGTCTCGGCGGTCTGGCAGGGCAACAACCCGGGCGGCGGAGGGTACGCGGTCTTCGTCGACCACAACATCAACGGTCAGTTCGTGCAGTCGTGGTATCCGCACATGCTGCCCGGATCGATCCAGGTGGAGGTCGGTCAGGTCATCGACATCTCGACGGTCGTGGGGCAGGTGGGCAGCTCCGGGCGCTCCACGGGTCCGCACCTGCATCTGGAGATGAAGAACAGCGACTACGTGTCGTTCGATCCCCTGCTCTGGCTGCAGACTCGAGAGATGAACCTGGAGTCGCGCTAGCCCGCGTCTCATCACGAGGGCCCCGCTGATCGCGGGGCCTTCGTGGTCGCGGGCGGCTATGCCGTGCGGACCCGGCGGCTACGCCGTGCGGACCCAGACGACCTCGTCGGCCGAGAGCGACGCCGAGTCGAGCGGCGACGAGGAGAGCAGGATCTCGCCGCGGGGCACGTCGACCGCGTCGTGGCCCAGGTTCGCGACCACCGTGATCGAGCCGTTGCGGAACGCGAGCGCGGTGGGGCCGACGTCGACCCATTCGAGGGTGCCGGTGCCGAGGCCCAGCTCGCGCCGCAGGCGCAGCGCGCGGCGGTACATGGCGAGCGTCGAGTCGGGGTCGTGCTCCTGGCGGTCGCGGGCGAGCTCCCCCCAGAGCGGCGGCTGCGGGAGCCACGTCTCACCGGTCTCGCTGAAGCCGTAGGCGGGCGCCGCCGACTCCCACGGGATCGGCACGCGGCAGCCGTCGCGGCCCCACAGCTCTCCGCCCGTGCGCGCGAACGTCGGGTCCTGGCGCTCGTGCGGCTCGATCGCGGTGACCTCGGGGAGCCCCAGCTCCTCGCCCTGGTAGACGTAGGCGCCGCCGGGCAGCGCGAGCATGAGCGCGGTGGCGGCGCGACCCCGGCGCAGCGAGACGGTCGGGTCGGCCTTCGAGCGCGACGTCGGGCCGATGCCGGCGCCGTGGATGGGCGGCGGCACGAGCGCGAGCCGCGTGCGGTGCCGGATCGTGTCGTGGTTCGAGAGCACCCAGGTCGGCGGAGCGCCGACGGCGCCGAACGCCGAGATCGAGTCGTCGATCACCTCGTGCAGCAGCTTCGCGTCCCACGGGGTCTCGAGGTAGACGAAGTTGAACGCCTGGTGCATCTCGTCGGGGCGCACGAAGCGCGCCATCTTCTCGAGCGGCGTGACCCACGCCTCCGCGCACAGCACCCGGTCGCCGTCGTAGGCGGCGAGCACGTCGTGCCAGCGTCGGTAGATCTCGTGCACGTGCTCCTGGCCGAAGAACGGCGAGTCCATCGAGCCGGCCGCGACGAGCTCGACGTCGACGTCGGGCAGCCCCTCGGCCTTCGCGTTGCCGTGCGCGACGTCGACCCGGAAGCCGTCGACGCCGCGGTCGAGCCAGAACCGCAGCACGTCGACGAACATGTCGCCCACGGCGGGGTGGTTCCAGTCGAAGTCGGGCTGCGACGTGTCGAACAGGTGCAGGTACCACTGCCCGTCGGGCACGCGCGTCCACGCCGGGCCGCCGAAGACGCTCTGCCAGTTGTTCGGGGGCAGCTCGCCGGACTCGCCCTTGCCATCGCGGAAGATGTAGCGCTCGCGGGCCTCGCTGCCGGGACCGGCGGCGAGCGCCTCCTGGAACCAGGCGTGCTGGTCGGACGAGTGGTTGGGCACGAGGTCGACGATCACCCGCAGGCCGAGCGCGTGCGCCGCTGCGAGCATCCGGTCGAAGTCGTCGAGCGTGCCGAAGAGCGGATCGACGTCGGTGTAGTCGGCGACGTCGTAGCCGGCGTCCTTCTGCGGCGAGCGGTAGAACGGGCTCAGCCACACCGCGTCGACGCCGAGGTCGGCGATCGCCGGGAGGCGCGCGGCGATGCCTGCGAGGTCGCCGATCCCATCGCCCGAGGCGTCGGCGAACGAGCGCGGGTAGATCTGGTAGATGACGGCGGATCGCCACCACTCGCTGCCGGGGGCGGTCGGGGCGAGGCGGGCGTCGGGCGCGGACTGCGTCGAGGCGTCGGTCATGCGACCAAGGCTATGCGGAGGCGACTGGGTGCGCGCGGAGCGCGCGCAAGGTCACGAGTTGCGAACGATTGCCGGAGCGGGGGCGCTTCGGCTTGCCATGCGCCGCACCCGGCCGTCACGATGAGCCGGGCTCAGCCGACGATGGCCGTCGGCGCCGCGAGTCCCGGAAGCTGAGGAACGCAACCATGAAGCAGAGCAGCCTCATGAAGGTCGCCGGAGTCGGGGCGCTCGCGCTCTCGCTCGCGGCATGCTCCGGCGGCGGCACGCCCGCCCCCGCTCCGTCGCAGAGCGAGTCGGCAGCGCCCCAGGGCGGCGGCGAGCTCGTCATCTGGATGGACCAGAACCGGGCGGATGCCCTGACCGACGTCGTCGCGACGTTCGAGGAGGAGACCGGCACGACCGTCGAGGTCGTCGTGCAGGACTTCGACTCGATCGACGAGAACCTGACCACCCAGGCGCCGTCCGGCGAGGGCCCCGACGTGATCGTCGGCGCGCACGACTGGATCGGCAAGCTCGCGCAGAACGGCGTGATCGCGCCGGTCGAGCTCGGCGACACCGCGGGCGACTTCCAGGAGATCGCCGTCAACGCCATGACGTTCGAGGGATCGACCTACGGCGTGCCCGTGTCGATCGAGAACATCGCGCTCGTGCGCAACACGGACCTCGCTCCTGAGGCGCCCGCCACGTGGGACGAGCTCGTCTCCTCCGGTCAGGCCGCGGTCGACGCCGGATCCGCGGAGTTCCCGCTGCTCGTCGGCATCGACCCGAACAACGCCGACCCGTACCACCTGTACCCGCTGCAGGCGTCGTTCGGCGGCCCGGTCTTCGGCATCAACGAGGACGGGTCCTACGACGCCGACGACCTGCAGCTCGGCAACGAGGGCAACGTCGCGTTCGCGCAGGCGCTGGGCCAGTGGTCGGCAGAGGGCATCATCAACCCCAACATCAGCCAGGACATCGCGAAGGAGCAGTTCGCGAGCGGCGCGTCGCCCTACACGATCACCGGTCCGTGGAACCTCTCCGCGTTCCAGGAGGCCGGCGTCAACTACGCGGTCAGCGAGATCCCGTCGGCCGGGGGCGAGCCCGCAACGCCGTTCGTCGGCGTGCAGGGTTTCATGGTCTCGGCCTACGCGAACAACCCGATCGTCGCCTCGCAGTTCCTCACCGAGTACATCGCAGGCGAGGAGGCGCAGACGGCCATCTACGAGACCGGCCAGCGCGCGCCCGCGCTGACCTCGGCGTTCGAGGCCGCGCAGTCGAACGAGGACGTCGCTGCCTTCGGCGAGGTCGGCGCCGCCGGCGTGCCGATGCCGAACATCCCCGAGATGGGCCTCCTGTGGGAGGACTGGGGCGTCGCGGAGGGACAGATCATCGCGCAGCAGGGCGGTGACCCGGCCACGGTCTGGACGACGATGGCCGACAAGATCCAGAGCTCGCTCGACGGCTGACCCCCTCTCGACGCGGCGGCCGGTCCGATCGGGCCGGCCGCCGCGCCATCCCCGCAACCCACCTCGGTGATCAGGAGCTCCGCGTGACGACGACCGTCTCGAAGGACAGCACGGCGACGCGCAAGCGGAGCATCAGCACCGCGCCGCCCAGCATGAAGGTGCTGGCGGTCAAGATCCTCTTCCTCGCGATCGTCGACGCCGTCGCGGTCTTCGCGATGTCGATGCTGTTCTTCCGCGGCGACTGGCTCGTGCTCGGCATCGTCGCCGTCACCACGCTGCTCGTCAACATCGTCTACCTGTCGCCGGGGCTGCTGCCCGGCAAGTACCTGACGCCGGGCCTCATCTTCCTCGCGGTGTTCCAGGTGTTCGTGGTCGTGTACTCGCTGTACATCGCGTTCACGAACTACGGCGACGGGCACAACTCGACGAAGGAGGACGCGATCTCGGCGATCGTGCTGCAGAACACGCAGCGCGTCGAGGGGTCGCCCACCTACCGCGTGCAGCTCGTCGAGGGGCCGGGCGGGCTCGGCCTGCTCGCGACCTCGCCCGAGGGCGAGGTGCTCGTCGGCACCCAGCAGGAGCCGCTGCAGCCCCTCGACCCCGGAGCGGTGACGCTCGACGGCGACCGCGCCGTCGCGGCCGAGGGATGGACGAGCCTGCAGCAGCAGGACGTGCTGCAGCGGCAGCAGGAGGTGGCGGCGCTGCAGGTGCCGCTCAGCGACGACCTCGCCGACGGCTTCCTCCGCACGATGGATGCCCGCAACGCGTTCGTCTTCCAGTCGGTCTTCGTCTACGACGAGGCCGCCGGCACGATGACCGACACCACGACCGACACCGTCTACGCCGACCTCGGCAACGGGCAGTTCGAGACCGAGGGCGGCGAGGTGCTCGGCACCGGCTGGCAGATCGTGGTCGGCCCGGAGAACTTCCTCTACCCGTTCGAGAACCCGCGGTTCGGCGGCGCGCTCCTCGGGGTCGCCGCCTGGACCTTCGCCTTCGCGATCCTCTCGGTGGGGCTGTCGTTCTTCCTGGGCCTGTTCCTCGCGCTCACGCTCAACGACCCGCGCATGCGCTCGCGCAAGGTCTACCGCGTGCTCTCGATCCTCCCGTACGCCTTCCCGTCGTTCCTCTCCGCGCTCGTCTGGCTCGGCCTGCTCAACACCGAGTTCGGCTTCGTCAACGAGGTGCTGTTCGGCTCGGCGAACATCCCGTGGCTGACGGATCCGTGGCTCGCGAAGTTCTCGGTGCTGCTCGTCAACGTCTGGCTGGGCTTCCCCTACATGTTCCTCGTCTGCATGGGCGCCCTGCAGTCGATCCCGGAGGAGCTCACCGAGGCGGCGACCGTCGACGGCGCCAACGGCTGGCAGGTGTTCCGCGGCATCAAGTTCCCGCTGCTGCTCGTGTCGACCGCGCCGCTGCTCATCTCGTCGTTCGCCTTCAACTTCAACAACTTCAACACCACCTACATGCTCACGCGCGGCGGTCCCCGCATGGAGGGCGTCACCGAGAACGTCGGCCACACCGACCTGCTCATCACGCTCGTCTACAAGACGGCGTTCGAGGGCGGCAACCGCGACTACGGCCTGGCGGCCGCGCTCTCGATCCTCATCTTCATCGTCGTCGCCGCCGTCTCGGCGATCTCGTTCCGCCAGACCAGGGCACTGGAGGATCTGCACTGATGAGCATCAACATCGACCCCGCCGCCATCGAGCTCGACGCCGAGCCCGGGCGCCGCCACGCCCCGCAGCCGCGGATGAGCTTCCGCAAGTGGGTGCGGGAGCTCGGCTGGCGCCACCTCATCGGGATCGCCGTGGTGATCTTCGCCGCGTTCCCGCTCGTCTACGTCCTGAGCGCCTCGTTGAACCCCGGCGGCACGCTCACCGGCTCGAACGCGCTGTTCCGGAGCTTCTCGCTCGAGAACTACGTCGACCTCTTCACCGACCCCAACCGCCCCTACGCCGCGTGGTTCGCCAACACCATGGTGATCGGCCTCGTCACGTCGGCCGGCACCGTCTTCCTCGGCGCGCTCGCGGCCTACGCCTTCAGCCGGCTGCGGTTCACGGGCCGCCGGGTCGGGCTGCTGAGCCTCATCCTCGTGCAGATGTTCCCGCAGCTGCTCGCGGTCGTCGCGATCTACCTGCTCATGCGCGGCATCAGCGACATCTTCCCCGTGCTCGGGCTCGACTCGCAGATCGGCATCATCCTCGTCTACCTCGGCGGCGCGCTCGGCGTGAACACCTATTTGATGTACGGCTTCTTCAACACGATCCCGACCTCGATCGACGAGGCGGCGAAGATCGACGGCGCGGGGCACGCCCGCATCTTCTTCACGATCATCCTGCGGCTCGTGGCCCCGATCCTCGCCGTCGTGGGCCTGCTCTCGTTCATCGCGACGACGAGCGAGTTCGTGATCGCCTCGACGCTGCTGTCCAGCAACGACAAGCTGACGCTCGCGGTGGGCCTCTTCCGGCTCGTCTCGGACGAGACGAACTCGAACTACCCGGTGTTCGCCGCCGGCGCGGTGCTCGCGGCCATCCCCGTCATGGCACTGTTCCTGTGGCTGCAGAAGTACATCGTCGGCGGCCTGACCGCAGGAGCCGTGAAGTAGCGACGCGCCCGGCCGGGCCGGAGACCGCGGATTCCTCAGCATCCGCGCCTCGTGCCGCTACGCTCGTCGCACCTCGACGGTGAGGCGGGCGCAGCGTCGCGTCCGGGAATGGGAGCGTCACGCATGCCTGAGTCCGACCCCGTAGCCGAGCGCAGCCTGCAGATGCAGCGCTCACCCGAGTTCCAGCGCCTGCGGCGCACCTTCATGGGCTTCATCGTCCCGCTCACGGTGCTCTTCCTCGGCTGGTACCTCGCCTACGTGCTGATCGCCGGCTTCGCGCCGAGCTTCTTCGCCACCCGCATCGGCGGCAGCAACATCAACGTCGGTCTGCTGTTCGGGCTCGCGCAGTTCGTCTCGACGTTCGTCATCACGATGGCCTACAGCCGCTGGGCGAACCGCACCTACGACCCGCTCACCGAGCCGCTCGCGCACGAGATGGAGCAGGCGGCGCAGTCGGGGGGTGCGCGATGATCATCCAGGCCGGGCCCGTGAGCCTCGACGAGATCAACCCGACCATCAACATGATCGTGTTCGCGGCGTTCGTCGCGGTCACGCTCTTCATCGTCTTCCGCGTCTCGCGCCGCAAGGCGACCGAGAACGAGTTCTACGCCGCGGGGCGATCGTTCTCCGGCCGTCAGAACGGCATCGCGATCGCCGGCGACTACCTCTCGGCCGCGAGCTTCCTCGGCATCTGCGGCGCGATCGCGGTCGCGGGCTACGACGGCTTCCTCTACTCGATCGGGTTCCTGGTCGCGTGGCTCGTCGCGCTGCTGCTCGTCGCCGAGCTGCTGCGGAACACGGGCCGCTTCACGATGGCCGACGTGCTCAGCTTCCGGCTGAAGCAGCGCCCGGTGCGGATGGCGGCGGCGCTCGCGACGCTCACCGTCTGCTTCTTCTACCTCGTCGCGCAGATGGCCGGCGCCGGCGGCCTCGTCGCGCTGCTCATGGGCTTCACCGAGCCGATCGCGAAGACGATCACCGTCGCCGTCGTCGGCGTGCTGATGATCGTCTACGTCATCTTCGGCGGCATGAAGGGCACCACCTGGGTGCAGATCATCAAGGCCGTGCTGCTCATCGCGGGCGCCGGCATCCTGACCCTGATGGTGCTCTTCATCGTGCGGTTCGACTTCAACGAGCTGCTGCAGCGCGCGATCGACGCGTCGCCCGACGGCGAGGCGATCCTCGCCCCGGGCCTGAAGTACACGAACCCGATCGACTTCCTCTCGCTGGGCCTCGCGCTCGTGCTCGGCACCGCTGGCCTGCCGCACGTGCTCATGCGCTTCTACACGGTGCCGTCGGCGAAGGAGGCCCGGCGCAGCGTCGTCTGGGCGATCTGGCTCATCGGCATCTTCTACCTGTTCACGCTCGTGCTCGGCTTCGGCGCCGGGGCGCTCGTCGGACCGGAGACGATCCGCGAGGCCGCGGGCGGCGAGAACGCCGCGGCGCCGCTGCTCGCGCTCGCCCTCGGCGGCCCGGTGCTCATGGCGATCATCTCGGCGATCGCGTTCGCGACGATCCTCGCGGTGGTCGCCGGACTCGCGATCACGGCGGCGACCTCGTTCGCGCACGACATCTACGCCTCCATCATCAAGCGCGGCGACGTCGCACCGGGTGCGGAGGTGCGGGTGGCCCGCTACACCGTGGTCGTGATCGGCATCATCGCGATCATCGGCGGCATCGTGGCGCAGGGGCAGAACGTCGCGTTCCTGGTGGCGCTCGCGTTCGCGGTCGCGGCGAGCGCCAACCTGCCGACGATCCTCTACTCGCTGTTCTGGCGGCGCTTCAACACCGGCGGCGCGCTCTGGTCGATGTACGGCGGGCTCATCTCGTGTGTGCTGCTCATCGTCCTCTCGCCCGCCGTGTCGGGTCGCGAGACGTCGATGTTCCCGGATGCGAGCTTCGCGATCTTCCCGCTGTCGAACCCCGGCATCGTGTCGATCCCGCTCGCGTTCCTGCTCGGCATCATCGGCACGCTCGTCACGAAGCCGTCGGACGACCACGAGGTCAAGCAGGCCGAGATGGAGGTGCGCTCCTTCACGGGTGCCGGGGCCGAGAAGGCCACCGAGCACTGAGGCCACCGAACACTGAGGCCACCGAACACTGAGGATCGGCCTCAGGGGGCCCACCAGCCGCCGAGGTACGCCTCGACGTCGGGCGCCTCGGGCAGCGGCACGACGCCGCCGCCCGGGCGCTCGACCCGGCGCCACCCGGTCGGACGGCCCCACCGGCGGTCGCGCGCGTCCGCCCGCGTGGCCGCGACAGTGACGAGCGCACCGAGCGCGATCGAGCCGAGGTCGCCCTCGCCCACCTCCGCGATCGCCGCCCGGAGCCGCGCGGCGGCCGCGGCGTCGACGTGCACGGGCGCCGCGAGGTCGACCTGGACCCTCGGCGTGCCGCCCCAGCGCTCGACGACCCGCGGGTCGGCGGCGAGCGCCTCGCGCACGATCGGCGGCACGATGACGCGGGCGCCGGGCAGGGCCTGCAGGATGCTGTCGACGCAGACGACGCCGGCGGCCGCGGAGCCGGCCGATCGCAGGGTGACGAGCACATCCGCCTCGCGCACGAGCACGCCGCGCGGGGCTGAGCCCGGTGCCCCGATCGACTGCATGAGCCGCAGCGTCTCGACGTTCTTGCGCCGCAGGCGGTCGGCCTCGTCGCGGCCCGCCCAGTCGGGGCCGTCGTGCCAGGCGACCGCGTCGGGCACGTGCGCGAGGGCCGCGCCGCCGAGCCACGCGCGGTACGCCCACTCCCAGTCCTCGCCGCCGTAGGCGTCGAACGTCTCGTCGAAGCCGCCGACGTCGTCGAAGAGCCAGCGGCTGCACGCGACGACCGCGCTGATGACGAAGCGATAGGAGCGCGCATCGGCGTCGCGCAGGTCGCGCGAGCGCGCGTAGGCGTCGGCGAGCCAGGCCGGCTCGTGGATCGCGCGCGCCGCACCGGCCACCTCGATCGGCCGGTCGTCCCCGCTGCCGGCCAGCAGCGCGTGGCGTCGCCGTCCGACCGCGACGACGTCCGGGGCGAGCGAGGGCAGCCGTGCGATCCTCGACACGTAGTCCGGCTCGGGGGCGGTGTCGGCGTCGAGGAAGCACAGCACGTCGCCAGAGCTGTGCTGCACCCCGAGGTTGCGTGCTGCGGCGACGCGGAAGCCGCGATCCTGCTGGCGCACGAGCGTCACGTCGCGCGGCACCGCGGGCGGGGTCGGCGAGCCGTCGTCCGCGACGATCACCTCGAGCAGCTCGGCGGGATGCGTCTGGCGGCGCAGCGCCGCGAGCGTGCGGTCGAGCTGCTCCTGCTGCTCGTAGTGCGCGACGACCACCGAGACGGACCGCGGCGCAGCCGGCTCCCCGTCGAGCGCCTCCCAGCCGTTGCCCGCGATGGGACGCCCGAACGGCGCCGTCACCACGCCGCCCACAGGTCGAGGTAGGCGGCCGCGGTGTCATCGAGGTGCGGTGCGCTGCTGGCGTCGTCCGGCAGCCACGTGCGCGACGGGTCGAGCAGCGCCGCGGCGACGGCGGCCGCGAGGCCATCGCGCTCCACGAGCTCGACGGTGCCGGGCCGCAGGGCCGCCACCTCGGCGAAGTAGTCGTTCACGATCGTGATCGGCCGCCTGCCTGCCGCGATCCAGTCGTTGAGCGAGCCGGACGCAGACACGTGCTGGTGCGCGACGACCGGCACGGCCGCGCGCTGCGCGCGCTCGAGCAGCGCGTCGTCCGGCACGAAGCCGGTCGCCGAGAGGCCGACGCCTCGCGCGGCGGCGTACCGCTGCAGCTCGGCGAGCTCCGCCTCGTGGCCGGGGGCGGCCCGGCCGATCGCGGTCACGGCGATCGGCCGACCGAGCGAGGCGACGGCGTCGACCGCCTCGCGATGTCCCTTCCCGGGGTAGAAGAAGCCGAGCACCGCGACCTCGGCGAGCGGCTCCCAGCGCTGCGGCCTCGGGAGCGGCGCCGCCGCGGGCAGGGGCACGACCTCCGCCGCCACGTCGCCCAGCGCCGCCCGCAGCAGCGCACGCTCGTGCCGGCTGTTGCAGACGACCAGCTCGGCGGCGTCCACCACGCGACGGTAGGCCTCGGTGCGGCGCCGCATCGAGGCGACGCCGTCCGACGCCTGCGGCACGTCATGCAGCGTCACCGCCACCCGCGATCCGGCGGCGATCGCCTCGACCGCGTCGGCGGCCGACTCGGGCGACGCGCCCCAGAGCCGGTCGGTGAAGTGCAGGTGCACGCGCTCCGCGTCCGGGGCGTCGCCGTCCAGCTCGAGCCGCACGCCGGGGTGCATCGCCCGCGTCGCGTCGGCGAGCGTCCTGGCACACCGGTCGACGCCGTGCTGCGCGTCGCCCCTATGGAGCAGCACGGGGAGCAGCACGGGCGGTGCGGCCGTCACAGCCCCAGCACCGCCATGGCCTCGGCGTGCCACTCGGCGCCCGCGACCACGACGTCGGGGTGCTCGCGGTACCAGTCCAGGTGCGCCGCGCGCACGTCGCCATCCTCGACAGCCTCGCCGTCGACGATCCAGTGCTCGCGCGGCTCCGCGTCGAGGCCGAGGGCATCGATGACCTGCGCTGCCCGCGGCGCGTGCACGCGATCGAGCAGCGGCCGGGGGAGCGGCGCGAGCGCGCCGCCCAGCCGGAGCGCCTCGTGCACGCGCGCCGCGAGCACGTGCCAGACGGGGTTGCCGGGGTGGTTGATGGTGCGCATGTGGTCGAACGTCGGGCGCGAGAGGACGTCCGAGATCGGCACGGTGCCGAAGCGCTCCTCGCGCCACCGCAGCTGGTCGAGCGAGGCCTGGCCGACCTCGCGTAGGGCGGCGGGCGACGCGGGGGCCGACGCATCCGCCCCCGCGGCCTCGGCGAGCGTGCGGAGGTCGTGGTACGGCACGATCGGCGGGGCGGCCGACGGGTCGTGCGGCGGCCGCACGATCGCCTGCCACGGGTGGAGCCCGGTGAAGCGGATCACCGGCACGATCGCCGAGCGCGCGCCGACGCGCGCGGCGTCGAGCAGCTGCCGGGTGCCGAGCGGCATGCCGCGGTAGTCGTCGCGGATCGGCTGCGCGACCACGACGTCGACGCCGGCGAGCAGCCGCTCGAGGTGCGGCAGGTCCGACGCCTCGAGCTCGTGCACGGGCGGCACCCGGAGCAGCCGCACGTCGGAGCCCGCGAGCGCCTGGCGCAGCGACTCCGCCTGGCAGTTGCCGAGCAGCACACCGGTCGGACCGTCGTGGGGGGTCGGGTCGTAGAGGTCGGCGTAGTGCTGCCGGCGGCCGGCATCCGATGCGGCCTCGCTCGTCATGCTGCCTCCTGTCGGCGCGCGCGCCGACGGCGGCAGGGTCGCGGGGCGGTCGCTCAGCCGCCAGCATCTAGTGTACGAACCGGTGGTCCTCCACTGCTGCGCACCGACGACGCCTCGCGCCGCTTGTCCCCGCGCCTGTTGCAGAAGGAGCACCGCATCGACGTCATCGAGCCCGCATCGCGGACCGCCACCGTGCGGGTCGCCTCGGTCCGGGTCGCCTCCGTCCGGGTCGCCTCCGTGCCGGCAGCGCACCCCTACGTGCGGGCGGTCTGCGCCGCCGAGGGCGTCGTGGTGCTCGCCGACCCGGTGACCGACCCTGCGCATCCGGACCGCTGGTGGCCTCCGGCGATGCTCGACGCCGGGTGGATCCGGCGGTCCGCCGACCGCTTCGACGTCATGCACGTGCACTTCGGCATGGAGTCGCTGCCCGAGGGGCGCCTCGCGGCAGCGCTCGACGCGCTCGACGCGCTCGGCAAGCCCCTCGTCTACACGGTCCACGACCTGCAGAACCCGCAGCTGGACGACCAGACCGGGCACCTGGGCGACCTCGACCTGCTCGTCCCGCGTGCCGCCCGGCTCGTGACGCTGACGAGCACCGCGGCCGACGAGGTGCGTCGCACGTGGGGCCGCGACGCGCTCGTGCTCGCGCACCCGACGCTCCTCGACGACGATGCCGACGACCCGGTCGACGCGGATCCGCACCCCGACCCCGGGCTCGAAGCGCCGCTCGTCGTCGGCGTGCACCTCCGCGACCTCCGCCCGAACATCGACGCCGAGGCGGCGGTGCGCGCGCTCCTGCAGGCGCTCGACGCGCTCGCGAGCGCCGGCGTGGCCGCGACCGGACGGGTGCTGCTGAACGCGACGACGCGCGACGAGGCGCTCGCGAGGCGGCTCGAGGCGTCGCTGCGCGGCCGCGGAGACTGCGACCTCATCGTGCGCGCGCGTCCGGACGACGCCGCCCTGCTGGCCGAGCTCGACCGCCTCGACGTCGCGCTGCTGCCGTACGGGCACGGCACCCACTCCGGCTGGCTCGAGCTCTGCTACGACCGCGGCGTGACCGTCGTCGGGCCCGGGTCGCTCGCCATGGCGGGGCAGCACCCGGACGGCTACGTCGGGGTCGCGACGCCGGACGACGCGGGCCGGGCCGTGCTCGAGGCGGTCTCGCGCGGTGCCCGCGCCGGATCGCCGGAGCGACGACGGCTGGTGGCCGCGCGTCGCGAGCGGCGCCTGGCCGAGCGCGCGCTCGTGGCCGAGGCGCACGCGGCGCTCTACCGCGAGGTGCTCGCCGAGGGCCGGCCGCGGTGATGCGGCTCCCGATCGGCGACCGGCTCCGCATCCTGGTCATCGCCCCGTCGCGCCACCCGATCCGCGAGCCGCACGCCGGTGGCCTCGAGGCGCTCGTGTGGGACCGCGTGCGGTCGCTGCGGGCGAGCGGCCACGACGTCACGCTCGTGGCGGCGCGCGGCTCCGACTTCCTCGATCGCACACCCGAGCGGATGCGGCTGCCCCGTGTCGTCTGGGGCGGCGGACGCTCGTCCGACGAGGCATACCCGGACGGCTACCTCGACCAGGTGGCGAGCGTGCTCGACGCCGTGGTCGACGAGCTCGTCGTCGACCGCACAGCCTTCGACCTGATCGACAACCACAGCCTGCACCCGGTGCCGATCGCCCGCGCCGCCGAGCACGGCATCCCGATGCTCACGACGCTGCACACGCCGCCGCTGCCCGAGCTCGTCGCGGCGGCGGATGCTGCCGGGCCCGCCCACTCGTTCCTCGCGGTGAGCGCCCACACGGCAGGGGAGTGGCGCGCGAGCGGGGTCGAGTCGACGGTGCTGCTCAACACGGTCGACGCCGACGCGTGGCCGCTCGGGCCGGGCGGGCCGGGGCTCGTCTGGTTCGGGCGCATCGTGCCCGAGAAGGGCCCGCACCTCGCCGCCGATGCGGCGCGCGCGATGGGGCGCCCTCTGGTGGTGGCGGGCCGCGTGGGCGACGAGCAGTACTTCGAGCGCTCTGTGGCGCCACGGCTCGGGGGCGGCGTCCGCCACGTCGGGCCGATGCGGCGTCGTCAACTCGCCCACCTCGTGGGGCGCAGCGGCTGCGCGCTCGTGACGCCGTGCTGGGACGAGCCCTTCGGGCTCGTGCTGGCCGAGGCGCTCATGACCGGCACCCCGGTCGCCGCGTTCGACCGCGGCGGCATCTCGGAGGTGCTCGCGGGGCTGCCCGGCACGCGCCTCGTGCCCGCTGGCGACGTCGAGGCGCTCGCGGCCGCCGCCGACGAGCTGCTGCGGCTGCCGAGCACCGCGCGGATCGGCATCCGAGAGCACGCGGTCGAGCGGTTCTCCGCGCTGCGCCGCGACCGGCAGCTCGAGGCGCTCTACCGCGACCGGCTCGACGCCGTCGAGCGCACGGCGGTCCTGCCGTGACCGCGGTCGGCTGGTACGTGCACCACCACGGCATGGGGCACCTGACGCGCTTCCTCGCGATCCGGCCGCACGTCACCGCGTCGGTGGTGGCGTTCAGCTCGCTGCCGCAGCCCGCCGCGCTGCCCGACGGCACGACGTGGGTGCAGCTGCCCCGCGATGACGAGGACGAAGGGGCCGGCGCGCCGTCGGCGGCCGCGCCGACCGCGGGCGGCGCGCTGCACTGGGCGCCCATCGGGCACCGCGGGCACGCCGAGCGGCTGGCGACGATCGCGGCCCGCGCCCCGCACCTCGACGCGTTCGTCGTCGACGTCTCGGTCGAGGTGACGCTGCTCGCGCGGCTCCTCGGGCGCCGCGTCGTGCTGATGACCCAGCCGGGCGACCGCACCGACGAGCCGCACGTGCTCGGCCGGCGGCTCGCCGACGCGGTGATCGCCCCGTGGCCCGCCGACGACGGCGAGGTCCACCCCGTGGGCGGCATCTCGCGCTTCGCGACCCGGGAGCGCTCGGCCTCGCGCCGTCCGGGGACCGTGCTTGCGCTCGGCGGCGGCGGCGGCGGCGGCGACGCGGCGTGGGACGCGATGCTGCGCGAGGCGATCGCGGCGACGCCCGACCGGCAGTGGCGGGTCGCCGGCGGCGCCACGTGGATCGAGGACCCGTGGCAGGCGCTCTGCGAGGCGGAGGTCGTGGTCACGGCGGCGGGGCAGAACGCGATCGCCGACGTCGCCGCGGCCGGGGCCAGCGCGATCGTCGTGCCGCGGCCGCGCCCCTTCGACGAGCAGCACCGCACGGCCGCGAAGCTGGACGAGCTGGGCCTCGCCGTGGTCGCCGACGCCTCCGCGCCCGGTGACTGGCCGGCGCTGCTCGCCCGCGCGCAGGCGCTCGAGCCGGACTGGAGCGCGTGGGGCGTGCGCGGCGCCGCAGGCAGGGCCGCGGCGATCATCGATCGCGTCGCGGCAGGAGGACGGCCATGACCATCGCCACCATCACGCTCGCGTCGCGCGCGCGGGCGCACCACCTGGACCGGCAGCAGGAGCGGCTGCGGGGCATCCCGGGCCTGGAGCGGATCGTCGTGTGGCTCGACGCCGAGCCGCCCGGCGACGACGTGCCCGCGACGCTCCTGCTGCACGTGCCGCCCGCGGCCGCGGGCCTGCGGCTCGCCGCCGCCCGCAACACCGGTGCGCGGGCCGCGATCGACCGCGGCTGCGACCGGCTCGTCTTCCTCGACGCCGACTGCGTGCCCAGTGACGCGCTGCTCGACCGCTACGACCGGGCGCTCCGCGCGCACCCGGGAGCGCTGCTCGCGGGCCCCGTGACGTACCTGGCCGAGGGCGTCGCCGTCGACGCCCAGACCGATCTCGGGGCGCTGACCGCCCCGCACGCTGCGCGTCCCTCGCCGCCCGACGGCGAGGTCGACGTCGCGGCGCCGGAGGACCAGCTGCTGTTCTGGTCGCTCTCCTTCGCGCTCAGCGCGTCGACCTGGCGCCGCATCGGCGGCTTCGACGAGGCCTACGTGGGCTACGGCGCGGAGGACACCGACTTCGCGATGCGCGCGCAGGCCGCGTCGGCGCCGCTCGCGTGGGTCGGCGGCGCGCACGCCTACCACCAGCACCACCCGACCTCGAGCCCGCCGTGGCAGCACCTCGACGACATCCTCCGCAACGGCGCGCTCTTCGCCGACCGCTGGGGGTTCTGGCCCATGCGCGGGTGGCTCGAGGCGTTCGAGGCCGCGGGAGCGGTCGAGCGCATCGACGGCGGCTGGCGCCGCGCGTCCGTCGCTCCTCGCTAGCCGGCGCCGGTCAGCGCGCGGCGCGTGACGGCGCGCGCTCCGTGGGCGGCTCGGCCACGGGCCTGGCGGCGCGGCTCCCGCCGCCCAGCGCGCCGGATCCCAGCAGCACGCCGGCCACCACCACGCCGGCGCCGGCGATCTCGACGGCTGTGAGCGTCTCGCCGAGCACGACCCAGGCGGTGAGCAGGCCGACGACGGGCACGAGCATCGAGAACGGCGCGACCCGCGCGGCCGGGTGGCGGCTCAGCAGCCACGTCCAGAGCCCGCTGCCGACTACCGTGCCGAGCAGGATCGTGTAGGCGAGGCCGGCGATCGCGAGCAGGCCGGTCGGGGTCTCGAGCCCGACGAACGACTGCGCGATGCGGTCGGGGCCCTCGACCCACAGCGAGGTCGCGAGCATCGGCAGCACCGGGACGACCGACATCCAGAGCGTCAGGTGGAGCGGCTTCGACGGCCGCGCGAGCCGGCTCGAGACGTTGCCGAGCGCCCAGCCGAGCGCGCCGAGCAGCGTGAGCAGGAACGGCCCGAGCGCGGCGGTGCCGAGCTGCTGGGCGCCGATCACGGTGAGCCCCGCGACGGCGAGCAGGATGCCCAGCACCTGCGCGCGATCCAGCCGCTCGCGCAGCAGGGTCGCCCCGAGCAGCACCGTGAAGGGGGCGGATGCCTGCAGCACGAGCGAAGCGAGGCCCGTCGGCATGCCGGCCGCCATCGCCCAGTAGAGGAAGAGGAACTGCAGCGTGCCGAACCCGAGCCCGTAGCCGAGCAGCCACCGCAGCGGCACGTCCGGCCGCGGCACGAGCAGGATCGTCGGCACCGCGAGGAGGGCGAACCGCAGCGCCACGAGGAAGAAGGGCGGGAACTGCTCGAGCGAGAGATGGATCGCCAGGAAGTTGAGCCCCCACAGCACGGCGACCAGCAGGCCCAGCAGTCGTTCTCTTGTCGTCATGCGCACAGCCGAGCAGGCGAGCACCGTGCAGCACAAGCGATGAATGCTGCATCGACTGTGTAGCGTTGCTGCATGGAGCTGCGCGACCTCATCCTGCTGCGGGAGCTCGACGAGCGCGGCAGCCTCACGGCCGTGGCGCGGGCGACGCAGGTGACCCCGTCGGCCGTGTCGCAGCGCATCCGATCGCTCGAGCGCACGATCGGGCTGCCGCTCACCGAACCGGTGGGGCGCGGGGTGCGGCTGACCGAGGCCGGGAGGCTGCTCGCGGCCGGCGCGATCGAGGTCGCGGCCGTCGTCGCCCGGGTCGAGGGCAGGCTGGCCGCCTACCGAGGCGGGATCGGCGGGCGGGTCGACGTCGCCGCGCTGCCGAGCGCGGGCGTCGTGCTGCTGCCGTCGTTCATCGCGGCGCTCGGCGCGGACGTCGACCTCCGCGTGCACGACCACGACGTCGCGGAGGCCGACTATGCGGCGCTCGCCCGCGACCACGACCTCGTGATCGGGCATCGGATGGCGCCGACGCCGCTGCCGGACTGGCGCGGTCTGCACGTGGTCGACCTGCTGCGGGAGCCGATCGACATCGCCGTGCCCGAGGCGCATCCGCTCGCGGGGAGCGACTCGGTGCGGCCGGCGGACATCGCGGGCGAGCGCTGGATCGGCGTGCCCGAGGGCTATCCCTTCGACGACCTGCGCGTCGCGGTCGAGGCGGCGGCGGGCGCGCGGTTCTCGATCGGGCAGCGCGTGCGCGACAACCGCCTCGTCGAGGCGCTCGTCGCCGCGGGTCTCGGGATCGGCATGCTGCCGCGCTTCAGCACGCGGCCCGGCGGCGGCATCGCCCTCGTGCCGCTCGCGGGGCTCCCGACCGGCCGCATCGTCAGCGTCCTCGCCCGGCCCGACGTCGCGGAGCGCGCCGTCGTCGCGCACACGATCGATGCGCTGCGGCGCTGCGCTCGGGCGATCGGAGGCGTCGACGCCCTCGCGCCGTGAGGTGCGCGAAGCGCCCGTCCGCGGTGCTACGATATTCCGGTTGCCATCACGGCTTCGCCCCGATAGCTCAGCGGTAGAGCACTTCCATGGTAAGGAAGGGGTCGCGAGTTCAATCCTCGCTCGGGGCTCGCGTTCGCTTGATGCTTCGTGCTTGGGTGGGCGTTCTGGCGGGGTAGCTCAGTTGGTGAGAGCGCACGACTCATAATCGTGAGGTCGCGGGTTCGAACCCCGCCCTCGCTACCGCCACGAAGGGGATCGGATGCGTCCGGTCCCCTTCGGCATGTCCGGAACGGGCACCGCCGGCGGTGCATGCTCCCGCGCGCTGACGTCGCGATCGCATGTCGGCGGCGTCAGGGTCTCCCGGTGGCAGGACCGCGCCACTGCCTAGACTGGCTGCGTGCCAGTGAACCCCGAGATCCAGGGCAGGCAGTACCCGCCCACGGCCCCCTACCTCGTCGGGCGGGAGAAGGTGCGCGAGTTCGCCCGCGCGGTGCAGGCGACGCATCCCGAGCACCTCGACGTCGATGCCGCGCGCGCCGCCGGCCATGCCGACGTGATCGCGCCGCCCACGTTTCCGATCGTCATCCAGGAGCTCACGCTCCGGCAGCTGCTCGAGGACGAGACCGCGGGCGTCGACTTCACCCGCGTGGTGCACGGCGACCAGCGCTTCAGCGCGACGCGGCCGATCGTCGCGGGCGACGAACTGACGGCGCAGCTGACCGTGACGAGCGTCAAGTCGCTCGGCGGCAACGACATGGTGACGAGCGAGAGCGTCATCACGGATGCGGACGGCGAGCACGTGGTCACGGCGACGTCGACGCTCGTGGTGCGGGCCGCCTGATGGAGGGGACGACGCCGATGACCGGCACGCAGCAGCTCGGCGAGCTCGAGGTCGGGCAGGTGGTCGCGGAGCGCGACCTCGCGCTCACGCGCGACTCGCTCGTGCGGTACGCCGGTGCATCCGGTGACTTCAACCCCATCCACTACCGCGACGACGTCGCCGAGTCCGTCGGGCTGCCGGGCGTGCTCGCCCACGGCATGCTCACGATGGGCGTCGCCGTGCAGCCCGTCGTCGACTGGGTCGGCCCCGCGCGCATCCTCGACTACCAGGTGCGCTTCACGCGGCCCGTGGTCGTCGATCCCGAGACGGGTGCAGCGCTGCACGTGGTGGCGAAGGTCGCGCGCGTCGACGAGGGCAGCGCCCGCATCGACCTCACCGTCACCGTCGGCGAGCAGACCGTGCTCGGCAAGGCGCAGGTCGTCGTGGCGACCGACCGATGACCGCGTCGCGCAGGCTCGCCGACGCCACGACCATGCGCGTCGGCGGCGAGGTCGACCGCTGGATCGAGGCGGGCTCGCGCGACGAGGTCATCGCGGCCTACACCGAGATACTCCAGGACGGCGGCGACCACCTGCTGCTCGGCGGCGGCTCGAACACGGTCGCGTCGGACGAGCCCTACGACGGCACCGTCCTGCACATCACCACCCGGGGCATCCGCACGCTGCCCGCCGCGGAGCGGCCGCATCGGCCCGCGGGCGAGGACGCGCCCGTCGACGACGCCGTCGTGCTGCGCGTCGAGGCCGGCGAGTCGTGGGATGCGCTCGTCGCGCTCGCGGTCGAGCAGGGCCTGACGGGCATCGAGGCCCTCAGCGGCGTGCCCGGCTCCGTCGGCGCCTCGCCCGTGCAGAACATCGGCGCCTACGGCCAGGAGCTGTCGTCGACCCTGCAGGGCATCGAGCTGCTGGATGCCGAGACGCTCGAGGTTCGCTCGGTGCCGGCCTCCGAGCTGCGGCTCGGCTACCGCGACTCGGCGATCAAGCGAGGGGTGCTGCGCGGCGTCGTGCTCTCGGTCGACCTGCGGCTGCGCCGCTCGCCCGACGGTCGCAGCCAGCCGGTCGCGTACCAGCAGCTCGCCTCGGCGCTCGGGGTCGAACTCGGCACGCGCGTGCCGCTCGAGGACGTGCGCGCATCGGTGCTCGCGCTGCGCGGCTCGAAGGGCATGGTGCTGTCGGACGACCCCGACTCGGTGAGCGCCGGCTCGTTCTTCACCAATCCGATCGTCTCCGCGCGCTTCGCCGCGGCGCTGCCGAAGGATGTGCCGCGCTGGTCGACGTCGCCCGCGCCGCAGGCGACGGTGCTGCCGCTCGACGCCGACACGGCCGTGCCGTCGCTCGAGCGACCGGTGCCGCAGGTGAAGCTGTCGGCCGCGTGGCTCATCGAGCACGCGGGCATCGGACGCGGCTTCTCGCTGCCGGGCTCGCGCGCGGCCATCTCGGACAAGCACACCCTCGCCCTGACCAACCGTGGCGGCGCGACGGGCGAGGAGATCGCCGAGCTCGCGCGCTTCGTGCAGGCGCGCGTCGAGAACCAGTTCGGCGTGCACCTCGCTCCGGAGCCGGTGCTCGTCGGCCTGACGCTCTAGCCCGACCGCGCGTCCGATCGGGCGGAGCCGCCCGCCGAGCGCGTGGAGCGCCTCGCGTCGGTGTCAGCCCGATCGAGCGCACACCGGATGGCGTGCGCTCGTCCGCGGTGAGCGGCGCCACGATTGCTCCCCGCGTCGTGCCGTGGCAGAGTCGATGCTCGGGGGACAGCCATGGATCAGCACGAGCCGGACGACACCTCGCCGATCGAGCACGAGCTCGAGGTGGCGGTGAGCCGGACGCGCGCCTGGGACGCCTACGTGCATGGCCTGAGCGAGTGGTGGCACCCCGGCTGGACCGCGACGGGCTCCGGGCTCGACCGCATCGAGGTCGAGCAGCGCGACGGCCTCCGCATCGTCGAGCACGGGCGCGACGGCCGCGAGGTCGTCTGGGGCGAGGTCATCGAGACGATCCCCGGCGAGCGCTTCGGGCACACCTTCCGCCTCACCCACGAGGGCGACGCGACCACGGTGCTCGTCACCTTCGCCGACCTGCCGCACGGCGGCACCCGCGTGCACCTGACGCACTCCGGCTGGAACGACTCCAACCAGCGCGGCCGCGAGCTGCACGCCGGCTGGCCGAAGCTGCTCGAGCGCTACCGCGCCTACGCCCAGCACGTGTAGCCGGGCGGCGGCCGGTGGCCGCGGTCAGATCCGGGCTCGGAGCCAGTCCTGCGCCGCGCGCCGGTAGCGCTCGGCGAGCGCCGACCGCGCCGCGACCGCCAGCAGCCCGTGCGGCGCACCCGGCACCACCAGCAGCTCGACGTCGGCCCCGGCGGCGCGCAGCCGATCGGCGTACGCGACGTCCTCGTCGTGGAAGAGGTCGATCGAGCCGACGCCGATCCAGGCCGGCGGCAGCCCGACGAGGTCCGCGCGGCGCGCGGGAACGGCATGGGCGGGCGCCGACGGCGCGCCCGGCTCCTGGCCGAGCAGCGAGCGCCAGCCCAGGCGGTTCTCGCGGTTGTCCCAGACGAAGTGCGCCTCGTCGTCGCGCGCCGCGTCGGCGGCCGTGCGGTCGTCGAGCATCGGGCAGTCGAGCAGCTGCGCGATCGGCTGCGGTCCGCCCTCGTCGAGCAGCCGCTGGGCGAGCCCCGCGGCGAGGCCGGCGCCTGCGCTCTGGCCGCCGAGCGCGATCCGCGCATCACCGCGAGCGATGAGTCCGGCGAAGACGCGAGCGCAGTCGTCGAGCGGCGCCGGGAACGGATGCTCCGGCGCGAGCCGGTAGTCGACGCTCACGACCCGGATGCCGAGGCGGGCGGCGGTCTCGGAGCAGAAGCGGTCGTCCATCGCCGGCGCACCGATCAGCATCCCGCCGCCGTGGATCCACAGCAGCACGGCGTCGCTGCGCACCTCGGGCGGCGCGTAGGTGCGCACGCGCACGCCGCCGATGCGGGCGCGGCCGATGCGCACGCCCGGCTCCCGCGGCCAGCGCATCAGCCGGGGCGCGATCCTGCCGATCGCGCGGCCGACCCGACGCTCGAGCGGGACGCCGCCGAGCCGCGCGACGGCATCGCGCAGCTCGGGCGCGACCCGCTCGAGCTCCACCGGCTACGCGGCGAAGAGGCGCTGCAGCCGCTGGACGCCCTCGAGCAGCGCGTCGTCGCCGAGCGCGTACGAGAAGCGCAGGTAGCCCGAGGGGCCGAAGGCCTCGCCCGGCACCGCGGCCACGTCGGCCTGCTCGAGCATCAGGTCGGCGAGCTCGAGGCTCGACGAGGGCGTGACGCCGCCCCACGTCCTGCCGAGCAGCCCGGCGACGTCCGCGTAGACGTAGAACGCGCCCTTCGGCGTCGGCACCGTGATGCCGTCGATCTGCGAGAGCTCGGCGACGATCGTCTGCCGACGGCGGTCGAACGCCGCGAGCATCTCGCCGACCGCGTCCTGCGGGCCGGTGAGCGCCTCGAGCGCCCCGCGCTGGGCGACGTTGTTCACGTTGCTCGTCAGGTGCGACTGCAGGTTCGCGGCCGCCTTGATGACGTCGGCGGGGCCGACCATCCAGCCGACGCGCCAGCCGGTCATCGCGTAGGTCTTCGCGACGCCGTTCACGAGGATGGTGCGGTCGGCGAGGGCGGGCACGGCCTCCGTCACCGAGACGGCGCGCTCGCCGTCGTAGACGAGGTTCTGGTAGATCTCGTCGCTCACGACCCACAGGCCGTTCGCCTCCGCCCACTCGGCGATCTCGCGCACCCGGTCGGCCGGGTAGACGGCGCCCGTCGGGTTCGACGGGCTCACCATGAGCAGCGCCTTCGTGCGGTCGGTGCGGGCGTCCTCGAGCTGGTCGACGGTGACGAGGTAGCCCTGCTCGGCGCCGGCGAAGACGTCGACCTGCCGCGCGCCCGTGAGCGCGATCGCCTCGGGGTAGGTGGTCCAGTACGGCGTCGGCACGAGCACCTCGTCGCCCGGGTCGAGGATGGTCTGGAACGCCTGGTAGACCGACTGCTTGCCGCCGTTCGTGACGAGCACCTGGCTCGGCTCGACCTCGAGGCCCGAGTCGCGCCGCGTCTTCGCGGCGATCGCCTCGCGCAGCTCCGGGAGGCCGGCCGCGGGCGTGTAGCGGTAGTTCTTCGGGTCGGCGAGCGCGCGCTGCGCGGCCTCGACGATGTTCTGCGGGGTGGCGAAGTCCGGCTCGCCCGCGGCGTACGAGATGACGTCGCGGCCGGCGGCCTTGAGCGCCTTGGCCTTCGCGTCGACCTTGAGGGTCGCGGACTCGTTGATGGCGGCGATGCGGGCGGCGATGCGGTTCACGGCGCCAAGCCTAGGCGGCACCGCGTGTCGCCGCCCGGATCTCTCGCGATCGAGCCGGCGGTGGCGCGCCGTCAAGTGGACAGGGGATGCCGACCCGTCGTAGACTCTCTCCTTGGTGGTTGACAACCGCCATGCTGTCGTATGCCCTGCACGGGCGATCATGGGCGACGCCATGGCACTCCACCCGCCCAGGGCGGTGGCTCAATTGGTAGAGCAGCGGTCTCCAAAACCGCAGGTTGCAGGTTCGAGTCCTGTCCGCCCTGCTCGAGGCGCCCGTGAGGGCGCCTGACGGGCCTGGCACCCGCCGGGCCGAACAAACCGAAGGGTCACCGTGGCTGAGAACGCGATCGAGGAGGCACCCCGCACGCGCGAGGGTGCGTCTCGCAACCCGTTCATGCGCCTGTGGACCTTCCTCAAGGAAGTCCTGGTCGAGCTGCGCAAGGTCGTCACCCCGACCCGCAAGGAGCTGATCCGGTACACGCTCGTCGTGCTCGTGTTCGTCGTCTTCATGATGCTGCTGGTGTCTGGCCTCGACCTCCTGTTCGGCTCGTTCGTGGGCTGGATGTTCGGCGACCTGCCGATGTTCGGCCTCGCCGGCTGAGCCCGATCCAGGACCTGAAGGAGAAGGTGGACTGTGTCTGACGTCAACGACCTCGACATCGAGCTGAACAAGGCGCTCGACGACCTCGTGCCTGCCGACGAGAAGCCGGCCGAGCCCGAGACCGACCCGTACGACGACTTCAAGCGCGAGATGCGCCTGAAGCCCGGCCGCTGGTACGTCATCCACTCGTACGCCGGCTACGAGAAGAAGGTCAAGGCGAACATCGCCTCCCGTGCCGAGAACATGCAGGTCGACGGCATCTACGAGATCCAGGTCCCGACCGAGGACGTGCTCGAGACGAAGAACGGCCAGGCCAAGCGCGTCAACCGTGTGCGCGTCCCCGGCTACGTGCTCGTCCGCATGGAGCTCGACGAGGACACCTGGTCGGTCGTCCGGCACACGCCCGGCGTGACCGGCTTCGTGGGCAACGCCCACAACCCCGCGCCGCTGCGCTTCGACGAGGCCTTCACGATGCTGAAGCCCATCGCCGACGAGCAGCTCGCCGAGCAGCAGAAGTCCGCGCCGTCGCAGCAGCCCACACAGCTCGCGGTCGAGGTCGACTTCGAGGTCGGCGAGACCATCACCATCACCGAGGGCTCGTTCGCGGGCTTCCCGGGCACGATCAGCGAGATCCAGCCGGCGAGCCGCAAGCTCACCGTGCTCGTCAGCCTGTTCGAGCGCGAGACCCCTGTCGAGCTCGGCTTCGGACAGGTCAGCAAGCTCTAGCCCCCACAGGGGACTGGATGCGGTCCCGGGCGCTCACCGCTGCCCGCGATCGCGACACACCAAGAAGGAAGAGACATGGCACCCAAGAAGAAGGTCACGGGTCTGATCAAGCTGCAGATCCAGGCCGGCGCCGCGAACCCGGCGCCCCCGATCGGACCGGCGCTCGGTCAGCACGGCGTCAACATCATGGAGTTCTGCAAGGCGTACAACGCCGCGACGGAGAACCAGCGCGGCAACGTCATCCCGGTCGAGATCACGGTCTACGAGGACCGCTCGTTCGACTTCATCCTCAAGACCCCGCCGGCCGCAGAGCTCATCAAGAAGGCCGCAGGCGTCAAGAAGGGCTCCGGCGTCCCGCACACGACGAAGGTCGGCAAGCTCACGTCGGCGCAGATCACCGAGATCGCCGAGCAGAAGATGGCCGACCTCAACGCGAACGACATCGAGGGCGCGAAGAAGATCGTCGCCGGCACCGCCCGCTCCATGGGCATCACCGTCGAGGGCTGACCTCGACTCCCGAGCCGCACGGCTCACCAGTGGGAGCGCCTGCCAGGCGCGCACCACGAACTCTGATCTAGGAGATCCACATGGCACAGAAGTCCAAGGCCTACAAGGCCGCAGCGGCGAAGATCGACGCTGACAAGTCCTACACGGCCGCCGAGGCCGTCGCTGTCGCTCGCGAGACCGGCTCGACGAAGACGGACTCCACCGTCGAGGTCGCGCTGAAGCTCGGCGTCGACCCCCGCAAGGCTGACCAGATGGTCCGCGGTACCGTTTCTCTTCCTCACGGCACCGGCAAGACCGCTCGCGTCATCGTCTTCGCGCAGGGCCCGGCCGCTGAGGCCGCCATCGCCGCGGGCGCCGACGAGGTCGGCTCCGACGAGCTCATCGAGAAGGTGGCCGCAGGCTGGACCAACTTCGACGCCGCCGTCGCGAGCCCCGAGCTCATGGGCAAGGTCGGTCGTCTCGGCAAGGTGCTCGGCCCGCGCGGCCTGATGCCGAACCCGAAGACGGGCACCGTCACCCCGAACGTCGCGCAGGCCGTGACGGACATCAAGGGCGGCCGCATCGAATTCCGCGTCGACAAGCACGCCAACGTGCACTTCATCGTCGGCAAGGCCTCGTTCTCGGCTGAGCAGCTCGGCGACAACATCCAGGCTGCGCTCGACGAGATCGTCCGCCTGAAGCCGTCGTCGTCGAAGGGCCGCTACGTCCAGAAGGCGACCGTCTCGACCACGTTCGGTCCGGGCGTGCCGGTGGACGTCACCACCATCTGACGCACCTCACCCCAGGAGAGCCCCGCTTCGGCGGGGCTCTCCTGCGTTTGGGGGACGGCTCGAACTCGTGGTGGGATGGAGGAATGCCACCAGCCTCCGCCTCGAGCACGCTCACCGCGCAGGTGCAGCGCTCCATCCTCGACCTCATCGAGGCCGACGGGCTCGAGCCGGGGCAGTCGCTGCCGTCCACCGCCGCGATGAGCGAGCGCTTCGAGGTGTCGCGGCCGGTGGTGCGCGAGGCGCTGAGCGCGCTGCACGCGACCGGCGTCGTCGAGCTCATGAACGGCCGCAACGCGATCGTCCGGCAGCTCGACGACCACCTCATCTCGCTCTTCCTCACTCGCGCCCTGCAGGCGACGGGCGAGCCGCTCGCCGCGCTCATGGAGGTGCGGGCGCCGCTCGAGATCCAGGCCGCTCGCCTCGCAGCCGAGCGGGCGACGGCCGACGCGCGCGCCGAGCTCGTCGACGAGGTGCACCGGATGGCCGCGCTCGCCGACGACCGCGACGCCTACGCGCTCGCCGACCTCGACCTGCACCGCAGCATCGCCGACCTGGCCGGCAACCCGGCGCTGCTGTGGTTCACGGGCGCCGTGCGCCACCGCGTCTACGAGGCGATCGTGCAGGTGCGCCAGCACCGCGCGGAGCACGGGCTGCTCGGCATCGAGCACGAGCAGCACGAGGCGATCGCGTCGGCCATCGCCGCGGGCGACGCGCCCGCCGCCGAGGCCGCCATGCGCGAGCACATGGCGTCGGTCTCCGGGATCGTCGCGGCGATCGAGTCGCCCGGCCGCTGACTACGCCTCGATGAGGCGGTGCTCGTAGGCGAGCGCGATGAGCTGCACGCGGGACGCGACGCCGAGCTTCGCGAGGATCGCGCGCATGTGCGTCTTCACCGTCGTCTCCGCGACCCAGAGCTGCTGCGCGATGTCGGCGTTCGAGAGCCCGCGCGCGGCGAGCGCGAAGAGCTCGCGCTCCCGGTCGGTGAGCGGCTCGAGCACGCTGGTGTCGGGCGCCGGCCGCACCGGCGCGAACGCGCGCAGCAGGTCGAAGGTCTCGGCGGGTGCGATCACCTGCTGCCCGTCGACGACCGCCCGGATCGACTGCACGAGGAACTCCGGCCGCGCGTCCTTGAGCAGGAACCCGCTCGCCCCCGCGCGGAGCGCATCCACCACCGCGCGATCATGCCGGATGGTCGTGAGGACGATGATGTGCGGCGGCTCGGCCGACGCCCGGCGGATGGCGGCGGTCGCGGCGACGCCGTCGAGCACCGGCATCCGGATGTCCATGAGCACGACGTCGGGCCGCAGCTCGCGCGCCCGCTCGACCGCCTGCGCGCCGTCGAGCGCGGTGCCGACGACCTCGAGCCCGTCCTGGCTCTCGAGGATCATCGACAGCCCCTGCAGGAAGAGCTCCTGGTCGTCGACGAGCAGCAGCCGGATCACGCGCGCTCCGGCCTCGGCGCCGCATCCGGTCGCGGCGCCCCGTCCGGTCCCGACACCGGGTTGGCGACCCTGCCGTCCGGCGGCGGCACGGGGGTCAGGTCCACCGTCGTCGCCTGCGACCAGTCGGCGGCCGGCTGCCGCGGGTGGCGCTGCTCGTAGCGCCGCGACGCCTCCACGATCCAGGGCGCTACGACGTCCTCGGGCCGCCGCTGCACCGGTACGGGCAGCGTGGCGAGCTGGTCCTCGCTGAGGGGAGGGGTGGGGGCGTCGCTCACGGGCGAGTACGGCAGGTGCGCGCTCACCACGAAGCGATCGCCCTCCGCAGCGATCTCGAGCGAGCCGCCTGCGAGTCGTGCCCGCTCGAGCATGCCCGCGATGCCGCGCCCGGCGGGCCGCAGCGCGGCGCGGTCGCGGATGGGGGAGGAGACGACGAGCGTCAGCCCCGGGCCCGTCCAGGTGAGGGAGACGGAGGCCTCGACGTCCGCGCCGCCGTGGCGCAGCGCGTTCGTGAGGCTCTCCTGCACGATCCGGTAGGCGGCGATGTCGGCCACGCGGGCGAGGTGCCCGTGCGTGCCCACGTCGTGGAGCGCGACGGTGGGCCCGGCGGAGCGCAGCTGCGCGACGAGCCCCGGGATGTCTGCGCTCGTCGCCTGGGGCCGTCGGTCGTCGTCGTCGACGCGCTCGAGCAGCTGCCGCACCTCGACGAGGGCGAGCCGGGCGGTGTCGCTGATCGTCGTCAGCACCGGATCGATGCGCTCGGGATGCTGGCGGTGGCTGAGCCGCAGCCCCTCGGCCTGGGCGGCGAGCACGGCGAGGGAGTGGGCCATGACGTCGTGGAAGTCATGGGTGAGGTCGGCGCGCAGGCGCTCGTCGCGCAGCTCCGACTCGACGACGGTGGTGCGGGCGACGGCCTGCTGCTTCGCGGACTCGACCCGCAGGTAGTCGCGCAGCGCGCGAGCGCCGACGACCGCAGCCCACGCCATCAGCGCGAAGCCCCATGCGAACACGCCTTCCCACTGGTTGACGCCGCTCGATCGCAGCTGGCCCTGCAGGCCCAGCGTCGCGATGGCGACTGCAGCGACGAGCGCGACAGCGATCCCGAGCATCGCCCGCACGCGCAGCGGCTCCACGCCCCAGGTCGCGACGAGCCCCCCGACGAGCGCTGTGGCGAGGAGCAGCCATCCCTCCGCCGTGTATCCGTTCAGCGGTGCGATCAGTGCGCCGAGGGAGATGACGCCGAAGGAGATCAGGGGCAGGGCACGCGAGACCGCGATGCCGATCGCCAGGACGAGCACGGCGAGCATGTGGACGCCATGGGAGTACCACGTGCCGAGGTGCGCGAGGAAGACGATCAGGGCGAGGGGCGCCGGCCACCAGCGCTCGGCGAGCCGACGGCTCCGGGTCATGTCCATGGCGTCAGGCTAGGCCTGCCCGCGCAGCCCCGGCACGGCATCCGGTCGGATCTCCTCCCCGAGGACGAGACCCGCGCCGAGCATGTGCATCCGAGCTGCCCGGCACTCGGACGCAAAGCCTCGACGCGCTGCCGCGAGGAGGCGCCGACCGAGCCGATGCGACCCGGATGCACCGAAACCTGATCGTGACCCTGCTGTGACATTCGAGGCGCCTGTGACTCGCTAGGTTGTCCCTACGCAGCCTCACGGCCGAGCCGCGGCGTGCGTCCAGTCCCAGAAGGAAAGGTCCAGCACCGTGAACCGAACCGCACACCGGCGACTCCTCGGGGGTCTCGCGGCAGGCGCAGCATTCGCGCTCCTGCTCACCGGCTGCCAGAGCCAGCGAGACGACGGCGATCCCGCAGCATCAGAGCCGGGAGCAGCCAGCGACGTCGACTCGACGTTCGTCTTCGGCGCTTCGAGCGACCCCTCCGGACTCGACCCCGCGTTCGCATCCGACGGCGAGACCTTCCGCATCTCGCGCCAGATCTTCGAGGGCCTCGTCGGCGTCGAGCCCGGCACGGCCGACCCGGCGCCGCTGCTCGCCGAGAGCTGGGAGTCGAGCGAGGACGGCCTCTCCTACACGTTCGCGCTCAAGAGCGGCGTGACGTTCCACGACGGCACCCCGTTCGACGCCGAGGCCGTCTGCGCCAACTTCGACCGCTGGTACAACTGGACCGGCCTGACGGCGACCGAGAGCCTCTCCTACTACTACGGCTCGCTCTACGGCGGGTTCGCCGGCGACGAGAACGCGCTCTACGAGTCCTGCTCCGCCGATGACGAGAGCACCGCGACGATCAACCTGACGCGTCCGTTCTCGGGCTTCATCGCCTCCCTCTCGCTCCCGGCCTTCTCGATGCAGAGCCCGACCGCGCTCGAGGAGTACGGTGCGGACGAGGTCGGCGGCTCGGAGGAGGCGCCCGAGTACAGCCAGTACGGCGAGGCGCACCCGACGGGCACCGGCCCGTTCGTGTTCGAGTCGTGGTCGCCCGGCAACGAGGTCGTCCTCGCGGCGAACCCCGACTACTGGGGCGAGCAGGGCCAGGTGCAGGAGATCGTCTTCCGCGTCATCGACGAGTCGACCGCGCGCCGCCAGGCGCTCGAGGCCGGCGACATCGACGGCTACGACCTCGTCGCACCGGCCGACACCGCCGCCCTCGAGGACGCTGGCTTCAACGTCATGCAGCGCGACCCCTTCACGGTGCTCTACCTCGGCTTCAACCAGACCGTGCCGGAGCTCCAGGACGTGCGCGTCCGCCAGGCGATCGCGCACGCGATCGATCGCGAGTCGCTCGTGACGCAGGTGCTCCCTGAGGGCACCGAGGTCGCGTCGCAGTTCATCCCGCCGGTCGTCAACGGCTACAACGAGGACGTCACCGACTACGCGTACGACCCCGACGCCGCGCGCGCGCTGCTGGCCGAGGCGGGCTACGCCGACGGCCTCGAGCTGACGTTCAACTACCCGGTGAACATCTCGCGCCCGTACATGCCGAACCCCGAGCAGATCTTCACGGCGCTGTCGTCGCAGCTCGCGGAGGTCGGCATCACGGTGAACCCCGTCGCCGACGAGTGGACGGACTACCTCGACCGCATGCGCGGCACGTCCGACCACGGCATCCACCTGCTCGGCTGGACCGGTGACTACAACGACACCGACAACTTCGTCGGCGTCTTCTTCAACGGCTACTCGAACGAGTGGGGCTTCGAGAACCCGGAGCTGTTCTCGGCGCTCACCGAGGCTCGGCAGATCCCGACCCCGGAGGAGGCCGCGAGCACCTACCAGGACATCAACGAGCAGATCGCGCAGTTCGTGCCCGGCGTGCCGCTCGCGCACCCCGCGCCGTCGCTCGCGTTCGACCCGCGGGTCACGTCGTACCCGGCCAGCCCCGTCAACGACGAGGTGTTCAACATGATCGAGCTGAGCGAGTAGCCTCGATCGTCACCAGCGGATGCCGCGGGCCACGACCGGCCCGCGGCATCCGCCACGATCGGCTCGCGCGATCCGCGCGCCGTGACCCGCCCGCCCCCGACGGAGAGACCACGTGCTGAGAACCATCGGCAGACGACTGCTGCTGCTGATCCCGACGCTGTTCGGCCTGACCGTGCTGCTCTTCTTCTGGGTGCGGGCGCTGCCCGGCGGTCCTGCCGCGGCCCTGCTCGGCGAGCGCGCCACCCCGGAGGCGATCGAGCGCATCAACGAGGCCTACGGCTTCAACCGGCCGCTGCCCGAGCAGTACATCACCTGGCTCGGCAAGCTGCTGCAGGGCGACTTCGGCAACTCGATCGAGACCCGCAGGCCGGTGCTCGAGGAGTTCGTGAACCGGTTCCCCGCGACCGTCGAGCTCGCGATCATCTCGCTCATCATCGCGGTCGGCATCGGCGTGCCGCTCGGCTACTGGGCGGCGCGCAACCACGGCCGCCTGATCGACCACCTGTCGGTCACGGGCAGCCTCATCGGCATCACGATCCCCGTCTTCTTCCTCGCGTTCATGCTGAAGTACGTCTTCGCCGTGCAGCTCGGCTGGCTGCCCTCGACGGGCAGGCAGGACAGGGAGATCGATGCCACGCACGTGACGGGCTTCTTCGTGCTCGACGGTCTGCTGACCGGCGAGCTCGACGCCTCGATCAACGCGATCGTGCACCTGCTGCTGCCGGCGCTCGCGCTCGCCACCATCCCGCTCGCGATCATCGTGCGCATCACCCGCGCCTCGGTGCTCGAGGTCGTCAACGCCGACTACGTGCGCACCGGCCGGGCCAAGGGCGTCTCGACGCAGGTCATCCGCAACCGCTTCGTGCTCCGCAACGCGATGCTGCCCGTCGTCACCACGATCGGCCTCCAGGCCGGGCTGCTCATCTCGGGCGCCGTGCTCACGGAGACCGTCTTCGCCTTCCCCGGCATCGGCGCGTTCCTCGCCGGCGCGATCTTCGCCCGCGACTTCCCGGTGCTGCAGGCCTTCGTGCTCTTCATCGCGATCTCGTACGCGCTCATCAACCTGCTCGTCGACATCTCCTACAGCTTCATCGACCCGAGAGTGAGGATCCAGTGAGCGCCGCAGAGGTCCTGCCCACCGTCCCCACGCCCGAGACCGGGCCGGCCGCGAGCGGGCGCCGCAGCGGCAGCTTCTGGGGCGACGTGCTGCGCCGCGTGCGCCGCAACCCCGCCGCCTGGATCGGCGGCGTCGTCATCGCCGCCTTCGTGCTCGTCGCGCTCCTCGCGCCGTGGCTCGCGCCCTATCCCGAGCTCGCGACCCCGGGTCGCGAGTACCTGCGGCCGACGTCGCTGCCGGGCATCGGCGAGATCCCGGAGTTCCCGCTCGGCATCGACCGCTTCGGCGGCGACGTCGTCTCGAAGCTCATCTGGGGCGCGCAGGCGTCACTCCTCATCGGCATCGCCTCGACGTTCTTCGGCCTGCTCGGCGGCATGGTGCTCGGCGCCCTCGCCGGTGCGTTCGGCGGATGGGTCGACACGATCGTCATGCGCGTGGTCGACATCCTGCTCTCGGTGCCGCACCTGCTGCTCGCCGTCTCGATCGCCGCGGTGCTCGGTCGCACGCCGCTCGCCATCATGATCGCCATCGGCGTCGCGCAGGTGCCGATCTTCGCCCGCCTGCTGCGCTCGTCGATGCTCGGCCAGCGCGAGGCCGACTACGTGCTCGCCGCTCGCACCCTCGGGCTCGGCACCGGTCGCATCACGATGTCGCACCTGCTGCCGAACTCCGTCGGCCCCGTGATCGTGCAGGCGACGCTGACGCTCGCGACCGCCGTCATCGACGCAGCCGCGCTGTCGTTCCTCGGCCTCGGCGGCGGGCGCCCGGAGACCGCGGAGTGGGGGCGCATGCTCACCTACGCGCAGCAGGAGCTCGCGATCGCGCCGCAGCTCGCGTTCCTGCCCGGCATCTGCATCATGATCACCGCGCTCGGCTTCACGCTGCTCGGCGAGGCCCTCCGCGAAGCGATGGACCCCCGCACCCGCAAGCGCTGACCGTCACGGGCTCCGACGGCCGAGGCCCTCGAGGTAGGCGTTGTAGGCGTCCAGCTCGGTATCGCCGTGCCGCTCGACGCGGCGATCGCGCTGCCGGGCCCGACGGGAGTCGTCGCGGTACCAGAGCAGGACCAGGACGAGCAGCAGCAGCACCGTGGGTGCTTCGCCGTAGCCCCACGCGATGCCGCCGGCGATGCGCTGGTCTGCGAGCGGGTCGACGTCCCATGCCGGAGGCGGGGACGAGAAGGCGCGCAGCAGCGGCTCCCCGGCCATCATCACCACCACGCCGAAGAACGCGTGCACCGCTGCCTCGGCGAAGACGTCGACCAGCTTCATCATGTAGGGATCGCGGCGCGGGAGCGGATCCGGCGAGAGGAGCGGGACCGTGAAGAGCAGCCCCGCGATGAGGAACAGCACCTCGAGCGTGACGTGGCCGAGGCCGGTCGCGAGGAGCAGATCCGCGGCGTCCGAGAAGTAGAGCCCGTAGAACGTGGCGAGGAAGAGCGGCACGGCGAATCCCGGATGCAGCAGGAAGCGGGCCCACCGCGCGCGTAGGGAGGCGACGGCGAGCGCGCGGATGCGATTCCCGAATCCCTCGCGAGGCAGCGCTCGGAGCAGCAGCGTGCCGGGCGCGCCGAGCACGAGCAACGGCGGAACGACGATCATGATCGTCATCTGCTGGAGCATGAAGGCGCTGAACAGCTCCTTGCCGTAGCCCTCGATCGCGAGACCCGTGACTGCGGCGAGCAGGGCGCAGCCGGTGATGAAGAGCCCTGCGCGCCACCATGGCCAGTGTCCGCCTGCCGTGCGCACGCGCAGCCAGCCGAGCAGGTAGATCGCCGCGAGCGCGAGCGCGATGGCGGGCAGCACGGGTATGGGCTGGAGCGCCGGCTCGAGCATCCGCGCGAGGGTGGGCGGCTCGACCGGGGTCCAGTCGGGCCACCAATCACCCTGCGCCTGCGGCAGGGGAGCGCGGGGCTCGCTCACGCCGCGTCCGGTCCGCTCGACCGCGTCGTGGACATCGCGCAAGCTCGGGATCTCACCCGACCAGGGTACCGTCAGGCGATCTTCAGCTCGTTGCCCGGGATCGAGGCGAGCAGCCTGCGCGTGTAGGGCTCGCGCGGGTTCGTGAAGATCTCCTCCGAGGTCGCCGCCTCGACGAGCCTGCCGTTCTGCATCACCGCGACGTAGTCGCTGATGAGGCGCACGACGGCGAGGTCGTGGGAGATGAAGAGGTAGCTGAGCCCGAGGTCGCGCTGCAGGTCGCCGAGCAGCCGCAGGATCTGGTCCTGCACGAGCACGTCGAGCGCCGACACCGGCTCGTCGCAGACGATGACGTCGGGGGAGAGCGCCAGCGCGCGGGCGATCGCGACGCGCTGCCGCTGCCCCCCCGAGAGCTCCGAGGGGTAGCGGCGCGCCATGTCGCTCGGCAGCGCGACGTGGTCGAGCAGCTCGCGCACGCGGCGCTGCCGCTCGGTCTTCGAGCCCTGCTTGTAGAACGAGAGCGGCTCGTCGATGATGCGCTCGATCGTGAACATCGGGTTGAGCGACGAGTACGGGTCCTGGAACACCGGCTGCACGCGCTGGCGGAACGCCTTCTGCTCCTCGCGCGAGAGCGCGAACACGTCCTTGCCCTCGAAGCGCACCGTGCCGCTCGTCGGCTCGAACGCCTTCAGCAGCATGCGCGCGGCGGTCGTCTTGCCCGAGCCCGACTCTCCCACGATCGAGACCGTGGTGCCGCGCGGCACCTTGAGGCTGATGTCGTCGACGGCCTTGAACGGCTCGCGCCGCCCGCGCACGTGGAACTCCTTCGAGACGTTCTCGAACTCGACGATGATGTCGGATGCGTTGCGCGGCACCGCGACGTCGGGTCGCCCCTCGGAGCGGGCGAAGTCCTCGGGCCGCAGGCGCGCCATCGCCACCGACGGCGCCGCCTTCACGAGCGACTGCGTGTAGGGGTGCTGCGGCGACTCGAGGATCTGCTTGGCCGGACCCTGCTCGACGACGCGGCCGCGGTGCATGACGACGACCCGCTGCGCGCGCTCGGCGGCGAGCCCGAGGTCGTGCGTGATGAGCAGCACGGCGGTGCCGAGCTCCTCCGTCATGGTGTCGAGCTGGTCGAGGATCGTGCGCTGGACCGTCACGTCGAGCGCGCTCGTCGGCTCGTCGGCGATGAGCAGCTGCGGCCGGCAGGCGAGCCCGATGGCGATGAGCGCGCGCTGCCGCATGCCGCCGGAGAACTCGTGCGGGTACTGCTTGGCGCGCTCGGCGGCGTTCGGCAGCCCCGCGGCCTCGAGCGTCTCGATGACCTTCGCGTCGACGGTGCGGCGGTCGGCGAGGCCGTGCGCGAGCAATGTCTCGGCCACCTGCGAGCCGATGCGCGCGACCGGGTTGAGGTTCGACATCGGGTCCTGCGGCACGAGTCCGATGCGGCGTCCGCGCACCTTGCGCATCGCCGCCTCGTTCGCGCCGACGAGCTCCTCGCCGTCCAGCCGGATGCTGCCGGACGTCACGCGGCCGTTGCCGGACAGCAGCCCGATGATCGCCATCGCGGTCGTCGACTTGCCCGAGCCCGACTCGCCCACGATGGCGAGCGTCTCGCCCGCGGCCAGCGTGAGGTCCGCCTCGTGCACGGCGGTGACCAGGCCGTCCTGGGTCGTGAACTCCACCTTGAGTCCGGAGACCTCCAGCAGCGGCTTCTTCGCGTCGCTCATGCGACCATCCTGCACTGCCACGGGGGCTTTCGGTGACTCAGCGGATCTTCAGCACGAGCTTGCCGCGCACGTGCCCGCCCTGGAGCTCGGCGAAGGCCTCGTGCACCTGGTCGAGCGGGTAGATGTGCTGCACCTCGACGTGCACGTCGCCGGCGTCGATGAGGCGGCCGATGATGCCGAGGTTGGAGCCGTCCGACTCCACCTTGACCGAGGAGGAGCGCAGCCCGCGCTCGGCGGCAGCTGCGGCGTACTCGGGCCACGACCCGGTCGGCACGTTGAGGTAGAGGCCGCCGTGCTTCAGCACGTCGAGCGAGCGGGTGCCGGTGTCGTCGGCGACGTTGCCGACGAGGTCGATGACCACGTCGACCTTCTGCAGCGCGTCCTCGAAGCGCGACTGCGTGTAGTCGATGACCTCGTCGGCGCCGAGCGACCTGGCGAAGTCGACGTTGCGGGTCGAGACCGTCGTCGCGACCTGCGCGCCGAAGTACTTCGCGAACTGCACGGCGAAGTGGCCGACGCCGCCGGCGCCGGCGTGGATGAGGATGCGCTGCCCGGCGCGCGCCTTCGCGACCCGCACCACGGCGTCCCACGCGGTGAGCGCCGCGCACGGCACGGCCGCGGCCTGCTCGAAGCTGAGCGACTCGGGCTTGAGGGCGAGCGCGAGGCTCGGCACGACCGCCTGCTCGGCGTAGGAGCCGCGCGTGCGCCAGTGGTTCACGATGCCGAAGACCGCGTCGCCCGGCTGCAGGTCGTGCGCCTCGTAGGGGGCCTGGGCGACCACGCCGGCGACATCGCCGCCCGGGATCCACGGCAGCAGCGGCTCGACGGCCTTCGCGGCGCCCTTGCCGATCACGGTCTTGAAGTCGATGGGGTTCATGCCCGCGGCGTGGACGTCGACGACGACCTCGGTGCCGAGCTTCAACGGGGCCTCCGTCTCGCCCACCTCGACCTCGTCGGTCGGACCGAACTCCCGCACCAGCACTGCGCGCATCGCACTTCCCCTCGCCTCGCTTTCGACGCTAGCGCACGCGTGTGACGGGCAGATGACGGCTTGGCGACGCGGCTGGTCGCGGCGCGGCTACAGTGCTCGTGTGCCGCTGCGCCCCCGGATCGTCGACGCCGCCGTCGCCGTGCTCGCCGCCGCGTGCCTCGTCGCGGGGGCGGTCGTGATCGGCGTCGCCCGCGTCGTGCTCGACCGCTACCTCTACATCTCGGAGCTCGGCGCCCTCACGATGCCGACGGCCGAGCTCTTCCAGGTGGGCTTCCTGCTCGTCGTCGCGGGCATCGTGCTCGTCGGTGTCGTTGTGCGGGACGTCCGCACGCGGCTGCCGGTGCTGCGGCGCTGGGCGCCCGCGGCGTCGCTCGTCACCGCGGGCGGCCTCTTCCTCGTCGCGGCCGCCGTGCCGTGCTCGCTCGGCTGCCCTTCGCTGCTCACCGACGGGGCGCAGTGGCGCGACTGGGTGCACATCGCGGCCGCGGTGCTCGCCTTCGCGGCCGGCTGCGTCGCGATGCTGCAGTTCGCGACCGCCGGCGACCGCTGGGTCGCGCGGCTCTCGGCGGTGAGCGGCATCGCGGTCGGCGTGATCGCCGCGACCGGCGGCATCATCTCGCTCGCACAAGGCAACACCGACATCGGCTCGACGCTCGAGTACGTGGCGGCGGGCCTCGGCGTCGTGTGGATGCTCGCGATGGTCGTCGTGCACACCGTCCCGACCCGCGCGAGCCGGCCGGTCGCGCCGGCCGACGCGCTCGTCGGCGCAGAGCGCTAGCTGTTGTGTCTCGTGAGGTTGGTGACGGTCGGCGGGTCGTGCGGTAACGGGTGAGGTCCTCCGGGTGGGATGTGAAACGACCAAGAATCACGTCTCACCAACAGGAGGACCTCGTGACCCACC
>Ga0213836_100351_pt1 | contig 40429 bp, 36 predicted proteins | sample SWPATP03_FD_160578 | JGI IMG/M metagenome (GOLD analysis project Ga0213836, IMG submission 160578) | Coastal seawater microbial communities from Marineland, Florida, United States - SWPA TP0 #3 | ecosystem: Environmental > Aquatic > Marine > Coastal | place: USA: Florida | collected 2016-08-05
GAGATGACGAAACAAGTTACCAGTTGAAAAGTTGTTTGGGGGTATCGCTTCAGTATGTCATAGCCAGGTTAGTCGTGATTATGCGATCGCATTTTGTTGGTAGTGAGTAGGCTCCTCAATATTTCACTAATAATCTGACTACCCCTATGGGTTTTGAAATTTGAGCCATACCCTCCCCCCATAACCGAAACAAACACTCTTAGGGGTGCGACCGATGTGATAGCAGTCAATGGTTCGTAACGAACCGATAGGCTTGCCATTGACGGGTATCACGAGAGAGTTACCCTATCGGTGTTTGGTTAGGGGGAGATAGTAGGCATTTGACAGATTGATTAAGTTGTGCTTATTGACTGAGTAATCAACCTATTGACAGAATTATTTTCCTGTGCTAGGACTAGATTGTGAGTAATATCTGAGTAATTAGGTACGACTATCGGGTTGAGTAATAACCGCTATCGCTGTCAGGATAAGGGTTTATAGTTAACACACTTTGACAGATGCTAATTGCATAGGTAGCCTATAACCCCTATTCTACCGTTACTTAGGTGTTACTCAAAACCATAGCAGGATCCATCAATCTGTAGCCATAAAATAACCCCTAGGGGTTTAATCTAGGGGTGTTAATTTATGAAAGGTTGACGATTAGATTAATCTATCTGATAGATAACTCCAAGGAATAATTTAGCTTCAGAGCTATCAATATCAACCCCTAACGCTGTTAACCGTTCTATGGCTACATCCAATGGTATAGGTAACTTAGAGCATCCTTTGAGAACTTCTAACGTAGCGTCAATGCCTTCTGTTTTATATTTACCTTCATTAACGATTGTGCTATGACCCATAAGTCTAGCTCGTAACTCGATAGGTAGTCCATACTTTTCACCTAACAGGTTGTACAGTCTACGAAAAGCATATTTCTGGGTTACCGGGCATTTCATAGAGGAAATTTTTTGACTAAACGTTACGTCAAAGCCTCTAACTATGCTTTTGGGTTTACTGCCTTTTCTAGGGGTATATTGAGGCAATAAAGGTTTTTTCAATTCCAGAAACTCAAACATTTCAGGGCTGGGAACTGGAGCAACAATCCTTCCCCCTGTTTTAATACTCACTTTCCGACCTTCTGCGTCAGTAAAGTAAACATAGTCACCTAGCACCAAGTAATTATCCTGATTATCGGGGTCTGACAGTGCTTTGATAGTGATACCATCATCCGTTACAAATGGCTTAGTTAGATTAACGGCGGCGGCTATCTCGGTAGGCCTTAACCCATACATTACTGCCATACTCGTCACCCATAACCAACTATGCCGGCATGATTGATGTTGGTGATTTTTAATAGTATAGGCTTCTTGTTTGGTTTTAAACCACCAATCCTTAAATACATCAACAGCTATCCGTTGTTTCTTTCTGAATTGTGTTTGTTTGGCGTTAATAGGCTCAAGCTGTTTAAGCAAGTGTTCTTTGTTAGGTGATTTCTCAGCTATGGCTTTTAAGATGTAGTAACGTTCCTTGAAGGTTTTGGAGCCTACTAATTGTTCTCCATTCTGCAAGGGAATATATAGCATAGCCTTGAAACTCTCCCAGCTAGGATATTCATCCCAATTAGGAAACAACTTGAAATATACCTCTTTAGCAGTCTCGTAAGATACTAAATCACTAGCGATATCGCGAGAACGTTTCCTTCCTGTGTTGCGGTTGTACCCCGCAAAATACTCATCCTCAATTTGTTTAAAGATGTCCCGGTAGGTTATCAGATTATTCTCAATCTGATTTTTCCCTAGGATGGTTTTATCGTACCAATCCCAAAATTCACTAGCGCTAGTGATAGTCCCTAGGGCTTCTGATACCAGTTTAGCTTTCTTGACTCCATCAATAACCCCTTCTGGAGTACATTCAAGGTTAGCCGTTTTGGGTAGCCGTTTCCCGGTAGATGGTTGCTTAAACTGCAATAGTAGATTGTACCTAGCCCCGGACTTTTGTAGTTTGAGTGTCACTCCTTTGGGACATTCCCCTTTAAAGTCTTGATAGGCTTTCAAGAATCTAGCGTAACTCTCATCATAGTTACCCTTTCCCCCTACTGTAGGGGTATCAGTAGCGTTACTCATTTTTTACTCACTTGTTATCCTGCTATGGTTTTGAGTAACACCTAAGTAACGGTAGAATAGGGGTTATAGGCTACCTATGCAATTAGCATCCAGGTAATATCCCAAGTTATCTGCTATCACCATCCCATCTAAGCCGGCTTCAAACAAAGCCAATAATGGACTATCCGGGGTCATCAGGGGTCCGGTTAACTGACGTTTAACTCGATGAGACGAATAAGCAGCAGATAAAACCTGGATTTGATTGGAGAATATCATAATGGATTAAGTTGACATAGGACTTTTGGGCAGACTCCGCAGTTGCCTGTGCCACTTATAGGGACTAACTAGGAGTCATAGTTTCATGAATTCTCAAATTTTCGGACCCTTAAAAATCACGCGCAAACACGATTATCATTCAATTATGGCTCAAAATATTTCCAGTCGCCATAGGTGGCATAATTTGGATCTATTTTCGGCCCCAAATACAAATAATCCCCATCTTGATACCAAGAGGGGATTAGCAACAATATCTGAGCAACAACCGATAATCTCTGATGCTGTTATCTGGGACAAACAGAAATATTGTTAGCGTTCAGAAGAATTCTGCCAGCAGAACGTTGATTAATTAACACTGGGTTTCCTGTATCAGTTTTAATGATCAGGGGATCAAGTCTCTTACATTCCTGAACCCGTTCGCCCCATTCCTCAACCCGGCGGGTATATTCAGCGCGGACGCGGGGAATATTATCTAGGGTAATGCCGGCAGGAATTGGTGGGAGATTAGGAATAAATACTTCATCGGTGATCACTGCATCACTTCTGATGTTGCGGTTAACTCCTAATTCATACATAATCGGATAGCGGAAAGCAGCCGGGAGAGTCCTCAGAGGATAAGACAAATCGGGCAAGCTGTAGTATCTGGGGGGAGTAACTCTGCCTGTTTGCGGATCTGGTCGCTGGTATCTGATATCAAAATCTGATGGAGTTGTGGGAACTCCAATTTGGGCTAAGGCTTTGACAGGCATGAATGCTGTAATCAGCACACACAGCCCACCTAACAGTTTAGACTTCATTAAACTCATCTCCTCAAAATCACCTAGTGGTTTGCCGAGCCATCCTACAGGCTATTGCCCTAGGATTCCAAATTCCTGAGACTTTTGCCAGAGGTATCTCGGAACTCTAGCAAATTTTACCTCAGATATCAACTGATATTATTACTGGAACCAAACTATTGTCCCGGATATCTATTTATTCAGGATTCCTAACGATCGCATTACCATAGCCAGTAGCCACTATAAGGCCAAATCTGATAAATTGTTTATCCTAACCAAAATCATCACCAAATTATCTGCTCAAGATCCATCTATGACATCCAACAACGACTCGCGCCGCCTCGGAAAATTTAGGGGCTACCGGGAATCTATCACCGTTAAACCCATCACTAGCCTCCAGAGAAAAATCGGCATTTGGGTATGTGGGCTGATTCTCGGATTCGTCCTTAGCCAAACCCACGCCTACTGTGCGGCGGCAGGCGATCGCATAATTTCCGCCATTACCAACCCCCCACAACCCCAACCAACCCCAACCCAGGTAGGGCTCGATTTTGAACTCAGCCAAATTCCCCTCCCCAAGCCTGTTGAAACAGCCAGTAACAGCCCCCAAGCCAATCAACCCACCCATCAACGGGAATTTAGGGGAGTATGGGTCGCCTCCGTAGTTAATATTGACTGGCCCTCAGCATCAAATCTATCTGTAGCCCAACAAAAATTTGAACTCCTAGCTATCCTTAACCGGATGCAGGAATTAAACCTTAACGCCCTAGTCTTGCAAATTAGACCCACCGGCGATGCTTTCTATCAGTCCCAACTTGAACCCTGGAGTACCTGGCTCACCGGAAGACAAGGGGAAGCCCCTAATCCCTTCTATGACCCCCTACAATTTGCCATTGAAGAATCCCACAAGCGCAATATTGAACTCCACGCTTGGTTTAATCCCTATCGCGCCCGCATGGGTTCAGAAAGGGGTCCTTTTGCACCCAATCACATGGCTGCCGTTTATCCCCAATACGCCTACCGCTACGGCGACCTAATTTGGATGGACCCTGGTGCCAAAGAAGTACAAGACCGCACCTATAACGTGATTATGGATGTTGTCCGGCGCTACGACATAGATGCGGTTCACCTCGATGATTATTTTTACCCTTATCCCAAACCCGGAATTCCTTTCCCAGACGGACAAACCTACAACGCCTATCGAGCCGCTGGGGGTAATCTCTCCCTGGCTGACTGGCGGCGAAATAATGTCAATCAGATGATATTCCGCCTATATCAGGGGATTAAGGAAGTTAAGCCCTATGTCAAATTTGGGATTAGTCCCTTTGGTATTTATCGCCCTGGAAAGGCTCCCGGAATTGTGGGTATGGATCAATATGAGGCGATTTTTGCTGATGTCAAATTATGGATGGATAGGGGATGGTTAGATTATCTCTCTCCCCAACTCTATTGGCGCATTGACCCCCCACAACAGAGTTATCCGGTGTTATTGGATTGGTGGGTACGAAATAACCCCTTCCAACGCCATATTTATACGGGCAACTTTCTCAGTCAATTGGCTAATGGTTGGCCTGTATCTGAGTTTCAGCGACAAGTCCAAATTTCTCGCCAAAAAGCTAATCAACTTTCCCTGGGAAATATCTTTTTTAGTATGAAGATGTTTCGGGATAATCAAAGTGGCGTTAATGAGGTGTTTAAATCATCTGTTTACCCAACTCCCGCCCTGCCGCCGTCTATGCCTTGGCTAGATAATGAACCACCACAACCCCCAACGGGTTTACAAGCTGCTTCGGGGATGATTTCCTGGAATCCATCTCCTGATAATGATATCCGGTCTTGGGCTTTATACCAGCAGTTTACCAATGGTTGGCAGTTGGTGCGTGTCATCGATCGCAATACCACAGCCGTCAGTGTCTCACCAGGAACCTACGCCCTGCGAGCCGTCGATCGCATGGCTAACGAAAGTTCAGAGGCGATCGTCAATGTTAGTTAACTTCTAACTTCACCAAAGGGCGGGTTAATTAACTGAATTGGTCACCGTTGACCCTTACCAGATAACCCGCCTTTCCTATTCCCACTGCCATATCTATGACTTTTATCTCCACCGATTACGCGATATTCCTGTTTCTTATATTCCTGATTTATTGGCTAATACCCTGGCGCACAGGCAGATTAATCATACTATTAGCAGCCAGTTTAATATTTTATGCCTCCCTACAAATTCAATATATCCCCCTGCTGTTACTGTGCATTTTCTTTAACTTTGGTTTAGCCCTCTCTATCGGTGAACCTTTAGAAGATTGGCAAATTGCTAATAGTTCCTTTAACCGTCGCCGCCTGATTTTATTGTGGATTGGAATTATCATCAATCTCCTACTATTACTAGGTTTTAAATATATTCCCTTTCTGCTCAATATCATTGGCGGTACATTCAATAACAATCAGATTCAAGATGCAGCCGTTTGGGTACAGTCCTATATTGTACCACCTTTAGGATTGAGTTTTTTCTGCTTTGAAATAATCGCCTATTTAATAGATGTATATAGAGGCGCACCCCCCACCAATTCTTTACTAGAATTTACCAGCTATAAATTCTTATTCCCCAAATTCATTGCCGGCCCAATTACCCGTTATCATCATCTCAAAAATCAATTTCAAACCCTGCAATTTCCCACACCAGAAAAAATCACAGATGGCTTATGGTTGCTGGCTATGGGCGCAGTCAAAAAAGGAATTTTTGCCGATCGCATTGGTATTTTTGTAGACCTAAGTTTTGAAAACTTACAACGGGCTGGAAGTGGCGACTTATGGCTGGCTACAGTCGCCTATGGTTTACAGCTTTATTTAGATTTTACCGGCTATGTAGACCTAGCCAGAGGTACAGCATTACTACTAGGATTAAACTTACCAGAAAACTTTGATGCTCCCTACTTTACCACCAGTATCGCCGATTTTTGGCGACGATGGCATATCACCCTAGGGGACTGGCTGCGAAATTATCTCTATTTTCCCCTAGGAGGTTCAAGGGTTGGACTCACCCGCACCTGTCTCAACTTACTAATTGTCATGTTAATTGCCGGAATTTGGCACGGCGCAGCCTGGGGGTTTATTTTATGGGGGGTATTACACGGGGTAGCTTTAGTTATTCATCGACTCACAGATACCCTATCTAAAAAGTTATCAATACAGTGGATTTGGCTAACTTTTCCAGGTATAATTATCAGTTGGTTTATCACCCAATTAATGGTTTTTTGGACTTGGATTTTCTTCAGACTTCCTGACTTAAAGGATTCATTTTGGGTAGTGCAAAACCTTTGGGGAACCCGCGCCGACATTCAATTTGCCCACCTAGTTTATGTGGAGGCTTTAGGAGTTGAAAGAATTGATTTAGTCAGGATTCTAATTGGGGTAATCATAGCCATGGCGATCGCCACCGCATTTCGACGGGGTTTCAAAGTACAACTCAACTGGCCCATCAAGTTAATTTTAGTTCCCCTGTGCTTTTTCGCCGTCTTATTATTAGCCCCAGAAGGTGGTTTACCCTACATTTATTTTGACTTTTAAGCCCCAGGACTCCCCCCCAGTGATACCCCAACCACACCCCCAGAAATTAGGAATCTTGATTAAGTTTTAAAACCGCCATAAAAGCCTCTTGGGGAACATCCACCGACCCCAAAGCCTTCATCCGTTTTTTACCCTTAGCCTGCTTCTGGAGTAATTTCTTTTTACGGCTAATATCACCGCCATAACACTTGGCTAAAACATCCTTACGCAAAGCTGGTATATGTTCACTAGCAATTACCTTAGAACCGATCGCCGCTTGAATAGGGACCTTAAACTGATGGCGAGGAATCAACTCTTTAAGTTTTTCCGCCATTCCCCGTCCCACATTATAGGCTTTATCCCGATGAACAATCATCGCCAGGGAGTCCACAGTATCCTTATTAATCATAATATCCAGCTTAACCAAAGGATTCTGACGGTAGCCGACAAAATGATATTCCATACTGGCATATCCCCGCGATCGCGATTTCATTTGATCAAAAAAGTCCGTCACCACCTCAGCCAAAGGAACCTCATAAACCAGAGTTGTCCGCCCCATAGTCAGATACTTCATATCCTTAAAATCACCCCGCCGACCTTGGGCTAATTCCATCAAAGTACCCACAAAAGTCTCTGGGGTAATCATTTCCACCCGCACATAAGGTTCCTCGATTTTCTCCCGGTGATTAGGTTCGGGTAATTTACTGGGGTTATCAATCATCAGCACTTCCCCAGTATTAGTCGTCACCCTATAGACCACAGAAGGAGAAGTTACAATTAAATCGAGGTCATATTCTCGTTCCAATCTTTCTTGGACAATTTCCATGTGTAGTAACCCCAAGAAACCACACCGGAAACCAAACCCCATAGCACTAGAAGTTTCGGGTTCGTATGACAAAGAAGCATCATTTAACTTGAGGCGATCGAGGGCTTCTCGTAAGTCGGGAAACTGGTCAGCATCAATAGGAAATAACCCACAAAATACCATCGGTTTAGCCTCTGTGTATCCAGGGAGAGGGCTATCCGCCTGATTTTTCGCCATAGTAATGGTATCACCAACCCGGGCATCTTCCACCGCCTTAATCGCAGCACCCAGATAGCCAACTTCCCCGGCGTGCAATTCATCAACCGGGGTTTGAGTAGGCGCTAATACTCCCAACTCATCAACTTCGTATTCTTTACCCGATGCCATTAAACGGACGCGATCGCCTTTTTTAACCGTCCCGTCCATCACCCGAAAATAGACAATCACCCCACGATAACTGTCATAATAACTATCAAAAATCAACGCCCGCAGTTTCTCCGATACCGTATCCTTGGGAGGCGGAACTAATTTAACAATAGACTCCAAAATCTCCTCAATACCAATACCTTCCTTAGCCGAAGCGCGGATCGCATCGGAACAGTCCAAACCAATAATTTCCTCAATTTCCCCAGCTACCCGTTCAGGTTCAGCCCCAGGTAAATCAATTTTATTGAGAACTGGGATAATTTCTAAATCATTCTCCAAAGCTAAATAGACATTAGCCAGAGTTTGCGCTTCCACCCCTTGGGAAGCATCCACAACTAACAGCGCTCCCTCACAAGCAGCCAAAGAACGGGATACTTCATAGGAAAAGTCCACATGGCCAGGAGTATCGATCAGATTCAAAACATATTGCTGACCATCTTTGGCTGTATAATTCATCCGAGCCGCCTGGAGTTTGATGGTAATCCCCCGTTCCCGTTCAATATCCATCGAATCTAGGAACTGTTCCTTCATTTGGCGATCAGCCACAGTCCCGGTCTGCTGAAGTAGGCGATCGGCTAAGGTAGACTTACCATGATCAATATGAGCAATAATCGAAAAATTACGAATCCGAGTTACAGGAACGTTAGTCATAAGGGGTAACTTTTTAAAACCAGTCAGTGGGAGGATGGGTGCTTAACGTATTTTAACAAAAAATTGGCGACCGTAGCGATCGCACCCACAACTGATCAAACCAAAATCCGGTTATAGCCTTGTAGCGGACAAAATAAGCCCCCAAAATGCCAGATACAGCATTTTCTGAGGCTAAAGTTTTTCGATAAACCATCTAAGGTTGTTTTTCCAGTTCCGATTTCATCCGTTCTAGGGTCATGTGCATTTGTTGGAACATCTGCTCAGGGGTAATCCCAAACTGACCCAGTTGAGTTTTTAACTGTTCCATAGTCATCTGAGCCATGAAATCCTCAGACAGTTCAAACCGCTTCATAAATACACGGTAACGATCCATCATCGATTCCATATTCTCAATAAACAGTTTTTTGCCCTCTCGGTCAAATTTCCCATAATCGCTTCCCAGTTGGATTAAAGACTGATAGTCCTCAAATAACTGTTTGGCTTCTTGCTGTACAATCTCAGATTCAAAGAAACTCATAATTGGTTAAATCTTTTATACAACAGGCGCTCCGGATTCCTTAAACCCAGGAATTGCTCCGATATTTTACCTACGATTGTAACACCGAAACCTCGGCTACCGTACCCCCCAAGGGTGGCAATTGCCGTACCACTTCCGGCTATAATCCTTATAGACTGACTTTTCCTTAGATCGGCCCTAATCGTTCCAGGGGCCAAAAACGCCAAGCCGCCCTACCAATAATGTTCTGTTGGGGTAAAAATCCCCATATGTGGGAATCATTGCTATCGTTGCGGTTATCTCCCATGACAAAATACTTTTGGTCAGGTACCAAATCCGGTCCCCAATCATACTCAGGAGGCTCCGCGATATACTCTTCTGCGATCGGGTTATCATCTAAGTAAACCTTACCGCCGCGAATTTCCACCAGTTGACCTGGTTCACCAATAATACGCTTGATAAATGCTTGGTCCTTGGTGTAGCCTTGAACCCTTAACTGTCCAGGTGGCGTAAAAACAATAATATCCCCAAATGTGGGGGCTATGAATCTGTATAAAACTTTTTCCACCACTAAGCGATCGCCAATTTCCAAAGTCGGGAACATTGAATCCGACGGAATATAACGGGGTTCAGCCACAAAAATGCGGATTAGTAACGACAGACTCAAAGCCACCGCCAGAATCACCAAATTTTCGCGAAACTTACCCCCTTTAGTGGTTTCATCAGGGGGTAATGGCTTGGTTTCGGGTTTGGGTTCGGGTTTTTGGTCCTGGGATCTCATCTTATTGATTCAGTCCTCTGATTTAGATAACTTAGGCGATTTGTGATGGTGAAAACGAATCCCTAGGAAAATATCATACATAAAACTCCAGAAGTCCTTACCATTAAGCAATCCCAAGGTTTGGGGAGACCCTTTCGCATCTAACAGAGGTTTAGTCGCTTCGTAGGCAGGTTTATACTTATACCAGGGAATTGACGGCCACAGATGATGGATCAAGTGGTAGTTTTGTCCCAAAATCAAAATATTGAGGATCGCACTAGGATAAACCCTGGCATTTTTCCAGCGATTGCGTTCTTGAAAGGGACGATGGGGCAAATAGTCAAAGAATAACCCCAAAGCCAATCCTACCACCAAAGCCGGAGTAAACCAGAAGTTGAGAATATAGCCCAAGAAATCATAGTGAACCCCTAGGGCGACAATTCCCACCACTACCATGCGGCTTAAAAACCACTCCAGTAACTCATATTTGCGCCACAGTCGCCGCCGGAAGAAAAAAATCTCGTGATAAAAAAATCTGGCCGCAATTAACCACAACGGCCCCCCTGTGGAAACAAAATGATCAGGATCGTTGTCTGGGTCATTAACATGGGCATGATGTTGGATATGGACCCGGGTAAAAACGGGAAAGGCAAAACCCAACATTAAAGCACTACCATGTCCTAGAATCGCATTCAGGGTGCGATCGCGGTGTGCAGAATTATGGGATGCGTCATGAATTACTGTCCCTGCTAGATGTAGGGCTAGTACATTACACACAAAACAGAACCAATGAGGCCAGTGCCAGCACCAGTAACCTAGAGTCGAACTAATGACGATCGCAATAGCCCCTAAGAACATAAGGAGGGTTATATTTAAACCCCCTTCCGGGACTAGGAAATCTTTCGGAACCGTCAGCAGCTTCTGGCCCTCCGACATTATCGTTTGCACTCCTTGAAGTTTGACACCTGAATATTTTACGCGAGTCCTGAGCAACTGTAAATATTTGTAAACAAAATGAGTTGCAACTTTGCCTAAGAAAATATCACTACTTTACCTGAAGGAGGAAAAAAATTCCATGTTTACACAATTCAAGTCTGGTTGGCGTAAATTTTCCCCCATTTTCGGGGTGATCAGCTTATCCTTAGCTATGCCTCTGGTAATCAATCAGGGGGCGGCCACAGCTAGGCCCCTGTCCATAGGCGATCGCCATTTTAGTCCTTCCTGGTCTCAGATTACCGACCAACTCGGTCTTCCTCGGATTAATTTTCCCCAAAACCCAGAACCAATCCCTACACAAACCTCTATTCCTCCCCAGCAAGAAGAGACAGTTCCCATCCCTCAGGTAGAAGTAGAAACAGAAACCTCCAATATTCCCAGGTTCCGCTGTGAAGTGGTCAACGGTCAATACACAGTCATGTATTATCCCGTCAGCCAACCAACTCAAGGCTTCCCTTGGGCGGTTCCTGGTGAAATGGGAGGCGGTTGGACTCCTCAACGTCGCTGTCAGGAAATTAGTAGCCGTCTGGAGTCCTATCGCCCTGATGGGTTGGTGGCTTTACAGACCGCTGTAGAAAATGGCCACAACACTGTTTGTGCTACCACCGAAGATATCCCTCAATGTCGGATTGTCCTGACGGTTCCGGCTGGCGAAAGTGCCGAAGTCGTGCGCGATCGCATTTTTCAGAATTTGTTAATTGCTGACAGCGGACAGAGTACCCAGGGCGTTGTGACATTGGTCAATGAACGCTCAACCCTTGGTACACTCGAAGGCATCATTCCCAGGAGTTCGTCTAATCGCTCCCAAGGGATTCTGTTAAAACCCTTCCTAGACCCCGCAGACGGTGGCACTGGAAATCGCCTGAATCGCCGTTTCTTCCGCTAAGAACCCCTTAACCCCCAAAATCTGGGGGTTTGGGGTCCGGTCTGGATGCCAACAAGTTACCCATTAGGTTTTGAAAGTTGAGTGTTTGGGGAGCGTTAGCCCACAGCGTCATATTAGCGAATCCGATCTAAAGCCCGCATTCCTCCCCAACGCTCCACAATTTTGTCATCATAATCATCAGCAATTTCTAGCACCGCATTTACCGAAGATTCCAGTTCTATTTTGTCGCAGGTTGAACCCACGATGGTATGCTCGAACAGAACATCACCATTATCATCAATGCCAAAGGCTCCAAACCGCATATTGCTGTTTTCCCGCAACAGAAACCGCATCAGGTCTGGGGTAAGTTCTGTTCCCGTCACCACATAGGAACGAGTGTTAATAATTGCCTCATCTGTTCCCCACGGAAAAACAAACACCTCTACCAGCGCTGATCCCATAAACAGAGCCAGTCCCGGCACATCCTGTCTGGCACAGGGAAATTTACCGTAAAGTTCCCTCATCCAAGTAGTAATTTTCTCATAACAGGCTTCCTGCATAGCACTCTCGAATTTCATCGGCTTCTCCCTTTCAGTATATTGATCATAGTTTTACCAAACAGTTGTGCCAGAATCTCCTCACCACAACTTTTTTAGTGTTAGTGCGTATTAATGGCGACCAACAAATCATATCCCGACAAGGCAACAGCAAGGCAACCATGATCTCTATCTGACAAGTGGCCACTTTGACTAACACTCAGCCCAAGTCCTTTTGGATTACGGAAAATCCGGGATTTCAGTGGTCTGGTTGTGGTATATTAAACACAATCGTGCGATAAAAAAGTTAAGGTTCGGGCTATGAGCGAAATTTTTACAGGCAGTCTTATTGAACCCGTGTTACTCGTGTTAGGTTCGGTGGGGTTTTTCTTTTTTGCCATTCAAGCCTATCGCCAACTGGAAAAATGACTCCTGCGTTGAGAACGGCAGGGTAAAATCCCTTCCTCAATCTCCTAAACTTTGATCAATAGTAAAGCAATACAATGGTTATAAATGCACAGGACGGAAAATCTTTAGATGTGTTTGGGGTAGGAAATGCCCTATTAGATATTCTGGCCTTTGTCGAAGATGATTTTCTGAAAACTCACCAACTAGGTCGTGGTGGTATGACTCTGATGGATGCTCACCAACAGGGTACTTTATTGCAAGAGCTGGAAAATAGCCCACTGAAATTAAGCTGTGGCGGTTCGGCTGCTAATACCATGATGGCGATCGCTCAAAGTGGTGGAACCGGTTATTTTGCCGCTAAAGTCGGTTCCGACACCAACGGCGAGTTTTACAGACAAGACATGACCGCCGCCGGAATTGAGTTTGGCGTTAAATCAGCCACAGAAGAACAGGGACCCACAGGAACCTGTTTAGTCCTCACCACCCCAGACGCAGAACGCACCTTATGCACTAATTTAGGCGTATCTATTGCTCTGTCTCAAGCTGATATCGATTGGGAGCAATTGCGCCGCAGCCAATATGTTTATATTGAAGGCTATCTCTGGGATGCTCCTGAACCCCGCCAAGCCTGTTTAGATATCCTCCAACAAGCTAAGAGTCATAATGTTAAGGTCGCTCTCACCTTCTCTGACCTCTTCCTAGTCGAACGACACGGCGACGAACTGCGACAATTATCAGCAGAATATGCTGATGTGATTTTCTGTAATGCAGATGAAGTCAAGAGGTTTTGTCAAGAAACAGACCTAGAAGCCTGTGCGCGTCAAATGTCTTCCTTAGCGGATCTAATTTTTATTACTAATGGCGGTCAAGGCTGTTTAGTTGTCCAAAATAAAACCATTACCCCGGTTTCTGGTTTTCCGGTTAAGCCTATTGATACTGTAGGCGCGGGGGATGCTTTCGCCGGCGGTGTTCTCTACGGAATCACTAACGGATTAACTACTGAGGAAGCAGCTCTCTGGGGGAATTATCTAGGTTCTCAAATTGTACAAGTCCGGGGTCCTCGTTTATCAGAATCTTATAGCTCGCACCTAGAAAAAATCATCGGGCGCTAATTGGATCATTGATAATCGATAATTATCCTGTAGGGGCGGGTTCCTACTCTCTCCCTAGCCCCGGACTACAGAGAGAAGAATATCTATCTTGTTTGTACTCGGTCTAAACCCCCCCTAATTCTGATTAAATTGTAACTTCCTCAGTTTCTCCTTCCCCGTTTTCAGCTTGTCCGCCACCACGATACAGAATTGAAGCCACTACTTGATCAGCCTCTGCAATAACTTCTACACCCTCTGGGAGTTTGAGTTCATGAATATGCAGTGCATCACCAACTTCTAGTGCAGAAACTTCTACGTCAATAGCTTCGGGAATATTCCCCGGCTTGCAGTTAACTTGCACTTCAGTGATTACTAGATCGAGCATTCCCCCACTATTTTTAACTCCCATGGGTTCGCCAATAAAGTTTAGGGGAATAGTGACTTCCACACTTTCGAGAGTTCCTATGGAGAAAAAACTCAGGTGATAAGGAAAGCCTTTCCATGGGTGAGTTTGTACTTCCCGCAACAAAGCCTTACCAGCCCAGGATAAATCGGGAATATTCAGTTGAATCAAGGTATGATTCACGGCTCCCTTTTTCATGAGATTTTCAGCGGTTTTGGCATCAATGGTCAGTTCTTCAGATTCAGCCCCTTTATGACCATAAAGAACGGCGGGAATTAGACCCTCACGGCGTAAAGCTCTAGGCTTAGAACCTGACGGGCGCTTCTGACATTTTACAGTAATTTCCATGATAATTTCCTACTAACTAAAGTGTGATGATTTTTGGGACATTTTAACTCAAAAATACTGAGCGTTGGTCGGTGAGCGCAGTCGAACCGCCACTCCCGTAAAATTTGAGTAATCAGGTTAAGATTGATGCTCTACGGGTTGACCTTTGGCATCTAATAAAGCTCTTTTCGGTCCGTGAATGGGGTCTTCGACAATAATGGTTTGATCGCGACTAGCTCCCAGAGAAACAATGGCGATCGGAACCTCCATTAATTCTGCTAAGAACTTGAGATAATCAAGAGCTTGTTGAGGCAAGTCTTGTAAATCGCGACATTCAGCCGTAGATTTTTTCCATCCTGGTAAGGTTTCATAAATTGGCTGACAGCGAGCAAACTTGCGACCATCACTAGGGAAATCTTCGCAGCGTTCACCATCAAGATTATAGGCGACGCAAACTTTGATCTCGTCTAATTCATCCAAAACATCAAGTTTGGTAATAGCCAGACAGTCCAAGCCATTAATACGCACCGCATAGCGACCAATCACCCCATCAAACCAACCACACCGCCGTTGTCTTCCGGTGGTGGTTCCAAATTCCGCGCCGCGATCGCATAATACCTGACCAATGCCATCAACCATTTCTGTGGGAAAAGGTCCCTCTCCCACCCTGGTAGTATAGGCTTTGGCCACACCAATCACCCGATCAATCATGGTTGGTCCCACACCAGCACCCACACAAGCGCCACCCGCCACCGGATTAGATGAGGTGACATAGGGATAAGTGCCATGATCTAGGTCTAGTAGGGTTCCCTGGGCTCCTTCAAATAAAATATTGTGCCGTTTCCGCACGGCATTATCAATTTTCAAGGAGGCATCAACCACATGGGGACGCAGGCGTTCTGCATATCCCAGATATTCTGTGATCACTGCTTCCGGGTCTACCGGGGGCAGATCATAGAGTTTTTCGAGGAGGACGTTTTTATATTTAATTGTCCATTCGAGTTGCGATCGCAGACTTTCCGAGTCCATCAAATCAATCACTCGAATCCCCGTCCTTTCTGACTTATCAGCATAGGTCGGACCAATACCTCGCCCCGTTGTCCCAATTTTACGAGTTCCTCGGCGTTCCTCCGATGCCTGATCAATCAAACGGTGATAAGGCATCGTCACATGAGCCGTTTGAGCAATCATCAGTTTAGCGGTAGAAATGCCAAGTTCTTGTAGTTGGTCCAGTTCTCCAATCAATATTTTGGGATCAATCACCGTCCCCGAACCGATAATGCACTCGGTATCAGGATACAAAATTCCCGATGGAATCAGATGCAGTTTAAAGGTCTGGCCGTTGACTACAACGGTATGACCCGCATTCACTCCTCCTTGGTAGCGAACCACAACATCAGCCGATTTGCTGAGGAGATCGGTAACTTTTCCTTTTCCTTCGTCGCCCCACTGGGCACCTATTACGATTACGTTAGCCAAGGGACTCTTACGCCAAGCTACGGTTTACACAAACTCCTATTATCTAATGTCCATTGGTGTCATGTCAAATACTTCGCTGGGCAAATCTCCGCTAATCACCTTAGAACCTGCTTATCCTCGGCTTAACCAGAAATATCACCACCCTAATTCCGACCAGGGACACAATGTAAAGTTTTGTAAAAAAATGAGTTTTTGTAAAATAAGCTACAGAAATTGTTGTATCTTAGTAAAAGAGGAGTATAAGTAATCAGCCCAAACTCTCTTTTTCCCATCAAATACCCCATTAGGGATTTTGATCAATTTAAAAAAAACCCTTTAAAGTTCGTCTGCTTCTCTTTTATTAATTAGACTGATTGCTTTTGACTTGTTATCAATCAACTTCTCAATAAACTCCGTAATTGTTGCCAGTTAGCCACCTTGACTAATCATCAACAGTTGGGGATAGTTTTGGCTGCCTAAAAATCAGCCAATTCGGTTTATTTAAAATTATCAATCAGGATGGCATTACCATGATTAATAATCTGAATGAAGTAAATATAAACTTATTAAAAAAAGTCGAGAAACTTACTGGCATGAGCCAATTTGAAGCAGAAGTTGCCATCGATAGAATCACTAAATCAACCCCATCTGGGTTCATAAAAATCAAAAACCTTGAACGAGAAGGCAAAACTACCCCCGACATTCAACTGGTTAATAATTTTGTGAACCGTATGCCTCCCTACCAAGGCACTATTTACCGTGGCATCCCTTTTAGTAAATTAGAAAAGCTGCAATCTTTTCTGACACTGATTCAACGAAATGGTGGATATACTATTGACTCGATGACCAGCTTTACCTCCGACGAGTTAGTAGCGGAAGATTATGCTTATTCTGCCTATCCAGTAATCATCAGGATTAAAAATAACATTTCTGGCATATCAATTCAAGAGTTTTTAATTTACAGCGAAAATGAAATCATAATTCCCAAAGGAACGAAATATCGTGTAACTCATTTACCGAAAGTAATTGAACCAGAAGAAATTTTATATATTGACATGGAAGAAATTTAAAATCATGCTCTAGGGGTGGTTTCTGGTAAGTGTTCCCCCACCCGTAGAGACTAAGGAAGCGCCCGATCATATCACCCGCCCTTATTGCTTATAAATCTGATCAATTAACCAAATTGAGGCAACAATACCGACAAAGTGGGCTAGAATGGTGTGATTGCTGGCGAGAACAACAATCAGATCTAGGGGTTGGATAAAGTCGCGAACAGTACCGGTTCCGAATACTAACTGGGAAGTAGGTTGAGACAGGGCTTTAGCAAATAATACCCCACCGATCGCCTCTGCCGCAATCAGGGTGAGAGTCATTCCCACCAAATTACTAATTAGGGTAATGCGAATTTGCTTAATAGTGTCAGCGCGGGAAGGTCGCTGCGGTCCACCCTCTCGTAAGCGTTTAGATAGGCGAGTATAAGCATAGGCTTGATAGGTACTGAACCCCAAGACGAACAACCCCGCGACGGCAAAAAAGAAACCGCCGCTAGTCCCGGCGGCTGTACTTCCGCCGCCTCCGGTAGTTTGGGCGGCTACGGCCGCAAACAATAGGATAATGCCAGAAATTACAGCTAGGACAAGCTGCGCCCAAAAACAGATCCATCCAGCCCTACGGAGAGCAACAGCAACTCGCTGGACGGACGCAGGTAAAGCTGGGGGTTCAGATGGATTAGACATTGTTTGAGGCTATATTTTGACTTGGCCAATAGTAGATCATCAGTTCCGCGTCTGTTTTCCTATTATCCAGGATACTGTTTTTGGGTCAATCGTCAATCTAGGAAATTAGGCGATCGCCTTCCCGGGAAACGATGTCACAATGAAGTTCGATCAAGAGCTATATTAACCGTGTCAGACCTGCTGGAAACCACCAACACCTATTTACAAACGGCCGTCGCCCCTGTGGCGGCTGAAATAGATCGCCTACCAGAAGCATTAAAGCAGGCTTGGCGGGGGTTAGGGAAACTAGGAGTTCTCACTTTACGGGTCCCACCCGCCCCAGTCACAGCAGAAACCTTCGCCCTATTCACCGAACAAATAGCGCGCTATTCTGGGGCTTTGGCATTTTTGCAGACCCAACATCAAAGCGCGGCGGGGATGCTATCCCTAAGTGATAATTCTACCCTCCGAGAGCAATATTTACCTGAGATGAAATACGGAACCGTTGGGGTAGGAATTGGTTTTTCTCACTTGAGACGTTCTGGAAAGCCAATGGTGACAGCATTAGAGGTTGAGGGAGGGTTTAAACTTAACGGAACAGTTCCCTGGGTGACAGGATCTGGCATTTTTGATCAGTTTATCCTAGCGGCGAGTTTACCAGATGGGCGGGCGGTGTTTGGGATGGTTCCTTTTCGGGATACTCAGGAAATTCTGGGAGAAATTAGCGTGGGTGTAAATAAGTCTCTTTGTGCTATGACTGCGACTAATACGGTGACAGTGACGCTGACCGATTGGTTTTTATCTTCTGACCGGGTGGTGTCTATACAGCCTGTGGGGTGGATACACGAGAATGATCTAAAGAAGGTATTACAGCCCAGTTTTTTCGCCCTGGGCTGCGCTAGGGCGGGTTTAGATATTGTTGAGAGGGTTTTTGAGCAAAAACAATGTGCTTTTATTGAGTCAGCGCTGGAGTCGCTAACAGAAGAGTTGGGAGGCTGTCGGGGGGAAATATTGGCAGCAATTACCGACGGCAATTATAGCTTTTCTGACCAGGTAAAGTTACGAGGGAGGGCGATCGCTTTAGCGGTAAAATGCGCCCATGCTGCGGTGACAGTATCCAGTGGCGCGGCTAATTTAAGTGATCATCCAGCAGAGCGGGTTTATCGGGAAGCCCTATTATTTACCGTTTCCGGTCAAACTCAAGCACTAATGCAAGCTACATTAGAGAATTTCGATAATTGTTAATTATCCATTATTTGGCTTCCATCCAATTAGTCCCGGCGTGAATATCTACCACCAACGGAACTGATAAAAATAGACAATTTTCCATGGTGGATTTAATCTGATATTCGAGTTCCTCCCATTCTGATAAGGGAACTTCAAAGACCAGTTCATCGTGAACTTGTAATAATAGTCTGGCTTGGTAATTTTTGAGAATTTCAGCCAGTTTAATCATCGCTATTTTAATAATATCAGCACTTGAACCCTGAATAGGTGCATTAGCGGCGGCGCGCAACATTTGTTCATCTTGGTAGTTAAGGCGATCGCGATCGCGTCCTTTTAAACCTTCAAAATAGCGCCGCCTCCCTAAAATAGTTTCCACATAACCCTGATTAATAGCCGCCAACTTTTGGGATTCCAAATACTCAAAAACCCCCGGATATTGAGAGTTAAACCTATCAATAAACTGTTTCCCTGCCGTCGCACTGACCCCCACTTCCCGCGCAAATCTTTGAGCCCCCATACCATAAATGACCCCAAAATTAATAATCTTTCCTAAGCGCCTTTCTTCTGGTGTAATTCCATCCCTATCAAACAGTAACTTAGCCGTCAAACTATGCACATCTTGATTAGTATTATAAGCCTCTATTAATACCTTTTCCTGGCTTAAATGTGCTAAAATACGCAACTCAATTTGAGAATAATCCGCCGACACCAACAGCCAGCCAGACTCAGGAATAAATGCTTTTCTAATTTGGCGAGAAAACTCGGTGCGGATAGGTATATTCTGTAAATTTGGGTGAGAAGAAGACAGACGACCCGTGGAGGTAATCGCCTGATTAAAGTCTGTATGAATGCGACCCGTATCACTTCGCACCAACTCGGGTAAAGCATCCACATAGGTAGATTTTAATTTCGATAAAGTCCGATATTCCAGGATAGAGTTAATCACTGGATGGTCATGTTTTAACTTTTCTAAAACTGTCGCATCTGTAGAATATCCGGTTTTAGTCTTCCGGCTTTTTTTCCGGTCTAATTGTAACCTATCAAATAACAACTCACTCAATTGTTTGGGCGACCCTAAGTTAAACACTTCTCCAGCGGCTTGATGAGATGTTTTTTCCAGATTGTCCAAGGTTTCGCCTAACTGCTGTGATAGTTGATTAAGGTAGTCTGTATCAATCCTAATACCCTGAAACTCCATCCCGGCTAAAATCGGTTCTAGGGGTTGTTCTACCTGTCTCAATAAATCATTTAATCGCGGTAAATCTTTGAGAATATCCTGCATTTTTTGGGTGATTTGAAAGGTGGTAAAAACATCTAAGCCGCAGTAATTGGCGACGGTGTTAATATCTAAATCCGCAATAGTTTTGCCTTTGGGGACTAACTGACTATAACTCTGGGCGACTATTCCTAAATCCGGTAAATATCTTAATGATAAATCTGTTAAATTGTGGGATGATTCAGGATTGATTATATAGCTGGCTAACATGGTGTCAAAAACTACCCCTTTTAAGGTGATTCCTTGACTCCGTAAAATCAGGCGATCGAATTTGGCATTCTGCAAGGTTTTCGGATATTCTTCGGACTCTAAAATGGGGCGCAAAGCCTCCAAAACTTGCTCTATATTTAACATTTCACCCTGGGTATGATTTAGGGGAATATAAGCCAGGTCGGATAATTCCGAACCCCAACAACAGCCAATTCCTACTAAGTTCGCATCCCTAGGTTCTAAGGATGTAGTTTCTGTATCCCAGGCGACTGGTTTCTCTGGGTTAATATGGGTTTTTAGGCGATTAACTAATATGGCTAAGGCTTCGGGAGTTTGGATGATTTGAGGATGAATAGAAGGGGCGATCGCTTTAGTTTCTAAGGTAGTATCCTCAGCACTAAAAAACCATACATCCTCATCCTCATTATTGTCATTATTCTCCGAAATCTCCAACTCTGTGGGGGGACTTGATGCCGAAATACTTGAGTTAATCTCCACATCAAATAATCCCTTAAATTGTGATTGAAGCTGATTAATTTTATTAATAAATCCGTGAAACTCTAACTGCTTGAGTAAAGGGATAAGTTCCTGGCTATCAAAACCCTGAAGTTGGCAATCTTCCCAATTAATATCTAGGGGGACATCACAGATAATCCTCGCCATTGTTTGGGAATGATAAGCCAATTCTTGACCCTGTTTAAGTTTATTGGCGATCGCCCCTTTGATTTGATTAACTGATTCATAAATACTATCTAAAGAACCATATTCCGCCAATAATTTAACCGCCGTTTTTTCGCCAATACCTCGGACACCCGGAATACAATCAGACTTATCCCCACACAATGCTTTATAATCAACTACCTGTTCTGGTTTAATACTTAATTTTTCATAAACCTGGGCGGCGGCAAATTCCTGGGGACTGCTACCCTTTCCATGGCTTAAATGTAAAACAGTAATCTGTTTTTGCTCATCAATTAGTTGAAATAAATCTTGATCACCAGATAAAATTTTCACCTGATATCCGGCGGCGCTTCCCCGATTTGCCAAAGTTCCCAAAACATCATCAGCCTCGTAGCCAGCCACCGAAAAAATCGGGATACGGAACCCTTCTAATAATTCTTGGAGGTTATTGATATCCTCAATAAAATCTGCCGGAGTTTCCGCGCGATCCGCCTTATAGTTAGCATCAGCTTCATGGCGAAAAGTGGGTTCAGCCCGGTCAAAAGCGATCGCCACTAATTCCGGTTTATAGGTATCGATAACCTCCAATAAAGATTTAATAAAGCCAAAACAGACACTGGTAGGAATTCCTGTAGAAGTTCGCAGTCCCCCATTACGACTTTTCCCGAAAGCATAGTAAGCACGAAAAGCCAAGGAATGGCCGTCAATGAGGATTAAAACCGGAGAGTTAGAAGACACGGGCAAGCCTTTGTGTAACAATATTTTGGTAGATATTTATAATACCAGGGGCGGGTTAATCAAAAAAAACACGGGTCAATCCGAAATCGCCATTAACCAGACCCCCACATTTGATTATAATTGACAGCGGTAGGCAAAGGTAACTCATGGACTGGCTGGAATTTTCCGATAATTGGGTGTTAATTCCCCCAAAACCAAAAGCGATCGTACATTTTCTGGGTGGGGCGTTTGTAGCATCAGCCCCCCATATAACCTATCGTTGGTTATTAGAACAACTAGCGTTACAGGGATATGCCATCATCGCTACACCATTCATTAATACCCTTGATCATGGAAATATGGCGCGTGAGGTATTATGGACCTTTGAGGATGGCTTAGAAGACCTATTTGCAGCCCAGAAACTGCGACGGCGGGGGTTGCCAATTTATGGCATTGGTCATAGTATGGGGTGCAAGCTGCATCTACTTATCGGGTCCCTGTTTGAAGTCGAAAGGGCGGGAAATATTTTGCTCTCTTTTAATAACTATGCCGCCCGCCAGTCAATTCCTTTGGTAGAACAGTTATCATCGGTGATTGATGTGGAATTTACCCCGACCCCACAGCAGACCAATTCCCTAGTTGGCGATCGCTATCAAGTCCGGCGCAACCTGTTGATTCAATTCAGTAACGATAAGATCGACCAAAGCACCGGACTCTATCAAATTCTCAATGGCAGATTTCCCGGACTGGTGACACTCCAGCAGTTGCGAGGTGATCATCAGACCCCCCTAGCCCAGGATCTCAGTTGGCCACGAGGAGAATCATTTAGCCCCCTAGATGCGATCGGACAATGGCTTAAACACGAAGTCTATAAAGACCTATACCAGCTTAGACGGGAAGTCCTACAATGGCTTAACCCTCTCAGTCCAGTCAAAAATATTTGATGATCGCTAAACAGTTTCTGTGAGGATCAGACCGCCGATAATGAAACTCGTCCGCAATATCTCGCATTAGCATCAACCCCCGTCCTCCCGGTGAACCGTGATGGGTTTTTGATGACATCTCTAGCAGTTTGGTCTCTAAATCAAAGGGTTGACCGCGATCAAAAATGCAGATTTTAATACTATTGTTAGACAGACTGACCTCGATCTCAATGGGAACATCTGCCGCCAGTCCCTTGTGTGCGTGTCGCACAGCATTGGTAAATCCTTCTGCTAATGCCAGTTGACAGCGCAGCCAGACTGACTTAGGAATTGATGGCGGCTGTAATTTGCCAAACCATGCTAAAACATCTGCCAACATATCCAAACTGGTTGCCGTTTCCAGGCAGAATGTAGAAGGCATAGGTTGGGAACCTTCAGATTTAATCACTTTTCGATAGGTGCGATCGTCGAGCCATCTTGTAATTAGACTATACTCTATCTTGAATGTTCTGTATAGGATTAGTTCATTCTCATCTAATATAGCCATCCCCGGTGAGATGCTCTGGGTGATCCTAATGGTTAATGATCACTTGGCTTGACCGTCCCTCTAATTGTTTAAACTCAGCGCCCATGTTTAAAATTTTAGTGATTGATGATGATACCATAATTCGAGAACTGCTCAAAAGAACACTCAAAAAGCAGGGTTATGATGTGGTGGTAGCTAGTAATGGCGAGGAAGGCATAGAAAAGGCTAAAGAATTGCGTCCGGCTTTGATGATTTGTGATTGGATTATGCCTCGGCTGACCGGAATTGAAGTATGCCGACAAGTTAAGGCTATGCCGGAATTATCAACTACTCAGTTTTTTTTACTTACTTCTCTGACCGCTGTTGACGATCGCGTTAAGGGTTTAGATGCCGGGGCTGATGATTTTCTGTCTAAACCTATTGAGATGAATGAGTTATATGCTAGGGTGAGAGCCGGTCTGCGACTTCATCAACTTAGCCAAGATTTACAAACTCAAAAACAGTTATTGGAAACTGAGTTATCCGAAGCCGCCGAATATGTGCGATCGCTACTTCCTGAACCCCTAGAAGAACCTGTGCGTATTGAGGCGAAATTTATCCCCTCTCGTCAATTGGGCGGAGACTGTTTTGATTATTCTTGGCTGGATGCCGACCATTTATCTATCTATTTATTAGATACTTCTGGTCATGGACTTAGGGCGGCATTGCCCTCGGTTTCCGTGTTGAATTTATTGCGATCCCGTGCTATCCCTAATATTAACTATTATCAGCCTAGTGATGTATTGCGATCGCTTAATACTACCTTCCAAATGACCTATCAAAATGATAAATATTTCACCATTTGGTATGGCGTTTATAACCGCATTTCCCGACAATTAACTTACTCTAGCGCTGGGCATCCTCCCGCCATTCTACTATCTGGAAAAAACCCCAATAATCTACAATTTCAACAGTTAAAAACCCCCGGAATGCCTGTAGGTATGTTCCTAGAAGCTGCCTATATTGACGCTTCTTGTCACGTCGAAAAAAACAGCAACCTTTATATTTTTAGTGATGGAGTCTATGAAATTCATCAACCCGGTGGTAATATTTGGGGAATGGATGCCTTTATTAAACTTTTAATGAGAAACAATAACTTTAAAACCGGGAGTTTAAATAGCATCTTAGAATCCGTCCAAACCATCAACTTTGACCATCCCTTTGAAGATGATTTCTCCCTTATAAAAGTTAGTTTACCCTAAAAAATATGTGATTATTTGGCATGAAAAAATATCATATTTTGATGGTTATAAATTTTGATAAAAACCGTTGAGCCTGCATAATATCAACATCAATTACACAGACCCAAATATCTATCCCAAAACCAGTTTTTTATTTCCCAAAACCCCGATTAAAAACTCAGAGGATGATTGGCATAACTAGCCGAGGTAACTTTGTTTTTTCTCAAACTCCTGTCGATTTTCAAAAATTGGTTGAAACACTCGATCCATACTGGTTAGTTCAAACAGAATTCTAATCTGTTCATTAATCGAACAAATTACCAATTTACTATCTGCCGCTCGAACAGTTTTCAGGGCCAGTACCAGAGCCCCCAGACCAGAGCTATCCATAAATGTGACATCCTGAAAATCAATCAAGATGGTTTTAGCTCCCTTTTCAACTAACCTAGAAATATCCTGACGGAATTGGCTAGCTTTAGTAGCGTCTAAAATACCTTGGGGCTGTAGGATTTGAACATCAGAACTCATATTCTTTTGAGATTGAAGCATAAAAATGACTCGCCATATTCCGCTAGTATAGCCTGTGAATGCGCCCTCAAGCCAAATGGCTACCCAAACGACAATTATACAGAGAGGCTTACAGCCCAATTAAGGCTCTCAGAGACAGAATCTCAAATCTCCTATATCAGACACAACAGGTAACCCGGTTGATTTCCCTAGCTTTCCTGAGTCCTCAAATGATCATCGGTTGGGACTTTTACCTCGGCGCGACAGAGAAGACGATCGCCCTTTCGGTAACCAGCAGAGGTTACAGTTACCCTATCCCCCGGCTGTGCAGTTCCCTCGACTAACTGGTGTAGATGCGGATTGTAGGGAACCTCAGAGGCGATCGGTGCAATTATCTCCACTCCCCATTGTTGCACAAGTCGCTCCACTGGTTTCACCAGAGGCAATATATTTTTGGCGGGAATTTGGGGATTTTCCTGAACTTTTTGGGTAACTTTAGGCCACTGTAACAACCAAGATTCTAAAATATCTAAACTAGCTTGTTGAAATTCCCGACCCACAGACTCCCGCAATTGTTCCATCTCAGCCTGTAGCCGTTCATATTCCTGACGAAAAGCCGAATTAAACCCCTCAGAGGCCAAGCTACTGTCATCAGGGGCGAAAATTCTCAACAGTTCCATCAGAGAAATTCCCAGCCCCTCGGCAATTTTCATTAAAACATCCACCCGGGTCTGTAACACCAAACCCTGACATAACCTAAAGAACTGTCTCTCCTCGACCCCTGAATATCGGCTTAACTCTCGTACACTGGAAAACCCCGCCCGCCGCATCAGTCTTTGTAACTGCGGGGTATAGTCAGATGATGATGGCGACCCGTTCATAGCCAGACAACCTTGCTTCTAAATGTAGCCTAGCCCAGATGGTGCTTATCAGTCTAGTGGCTGCGTAATGGTTGATTACTGTCACCCTGTAGGTGTGCTTCCAGGAACCACAGGCGCATATCAGCAGTGCGGGAAATTTCTGTATATAGGTCTGCTGTGTCTGCATCACCCAGATTATCAGTTTTGTCGATCGCCTCTCGCAGGGACTTAGCATATACACCAAAGCGATCGGCTAAAGCCACAATATGATCCGTGCCATTATCAATATCTAGGGGATATTCTGGTAAAATCGATTCAGACGCTGCCCTACGAGCCGTTCCCATAGCATAACCTCCCAGGGCCGTAACTCGTTCAGCAATCATATCCACATATCCCTCTAATTCTCCTGCTAATTCATCAAACAACAGATGTAGAGAGTAGAAGTTCAGCCCCTTAACGTTCCAATGAGCCTGCTTAACCTGGGTTTTCAGGTCCAGAGTCGTTGCTAAACTTTGATTTAGGATCGTGATCACTTGAGATCGGGTGTCTTCGGGTAAATCTATACGGCTTGAGTACAACCTGGTTTTTGTTTGCGTGCTAGTCATAAATTATTAATTACTCCAAATTTTCTGATAGTGCGGTTATCTTTGAGAAATTCCGCCACTAAACTAATTATACCGCTTCTCGGCTTAATTAACTCCCTCTGAGGCTAGATTGTTTGGCTAAACTCTCCCAAAGTTTTGATGGGTGCGTACTTCTACCAGTCTCAGCCCATTGACAATCTCGGTAGTGAAAATGCTACGATAAAAATTTGCTACACTTTTGCTAAAGTATGGCATAATGAATAAGCTCTGAGTTAAACTAAAAATATTTTTAACGAATCCGAGCCAGCAGTCCGGCTCTGTTGCCCTTTGGTAAGAGTCAGGAGCAAAGCTAGGTCAGAGTCCTGGTCTTAACTTAAAGACTAAGGCGCAGACAAGCAGGCAACATGGATACATACTTAGAGATGGCAGTTGAGTAAAATCACTCAGCCAACTAAGAAAAAACTCAATAGGAGTCCCTAGTTATAGCGTCAGCTTAACGGGGTCTGATATTAAGAGTAAGGGCTACTAGGCATGAACCAAGGGTATTGATACCATTGTGTGACAACTGCTGAAAATTGCCCGTAATTAAATAGGGTGAGTAGTCAACCAGGTTATAACCAGAGGCCACCGATTGAGGTAAAATGCACCTAACTAGAGTCCAAATTAACAAATGATGGTCACTAGAATAGAGCATATCCACCCCCCTCGGAAACCCCAAACCGCTGCCCTCTGTTCAATGTAAACACAATTAAGGGGAGAAATTCTAGGAAACGACTCGCATGATCAATCAGACACTAACAAGTAGAGATGTGGGCTTTACCCACGAAGATTTTGCCGCCCTGTTGGATAAGTATGATTATCACTTCAGCCCCGGAGATGTGGTGCCGGGCACAGTTTTCAGTTTAGAACCCCGGGGCGCTCTGATTGATATTGGTGCTAAGACGGCAGCATACATTCCGCTACAGGAAATGTCGATCAACCGGGTGGAGAGCCCGGAAGAAGTATTGCAGTCCAATGAGACCAGGGAATTTTTTATTCTCACGGATGAAAATGAGGATGGACAACTTACATTGTCAATCCGCCGCATAGAATACATGAGGGCTTGGGAGCGAGTTCGCCAACTGCAAGCAGAAGATGCTACGGTTCGTTCTCAGGTTTTTGCCACTAACCGAGGTGGGGCTCTAGTCCGCATTGAGGGATTGCGTGGTTTTATTCCTGGTTCCCATATCAGCACCCGGAAACCTAAAGAAGAATTGGTAGCCGAAGAACTGCCACTGAAATTTTTAGAAGTTGATGAAGACCGCAACCGTTTGGTTCTCAGTCACCGTCGCGCTTTAGTTGAGCGTAAGATGAACCGCCTAGAAGTAGGTGAAGTGGTCATCGGTACGGTGCGAGGAATTAAACCTTACGGTGCATTCATTGATATCGGTGGTGTCAGCGGTTTGCTGCACATCTCAGAAATATCTCATGATCATATTGATACCCCCCACAGTGTCTTCAATGTTAATGACGAAGTTAAAGTCATGATTATTGATCTTGATGCTGATCGGGGTCGGATTTCACTGTCTACTAAGCAGTTAGAACCGGAACCGGGGGCGATGGTGAAAAATCCTGAGATGGTTTATGAGAAAGCTGAGGAAATGGCTGCGAAGTTCCGGGAAAAAATGCAGGCTGAACAGCAAGGCATCCCGGTAGTTGAAACAGCACCAGAGACAGCATCAGAGACAGCATCAGAGACAGCATCAGAGACGGCATCAGAGACAGCGGAAACAGAAGAGTCTACTGCTGAGATTCCATCTGCTACTGATGTGGATACGGAAGCCGAATTGTCTGTTCCGACTGAAGAGCAACCGATTTCAGAATCAGAATCAGAATCAGAATCAGAAGCGATCGCACAACCGGTAGCGGAAACTGAAGCTGTAGAAGATTCGGTAGAAGATTCGGTAGAAGAGATTCCCATAGCAACCGAATCCTAATTGTTGAATGCTGATGGAAAAAAGAGGGATAGCCCTCTTTTTTTTGATATTTGGTAGGGTAGGGGGTGGTTAGAAGCCTATGTTAGCAGAAAAATATGAGGTCTGAACCTTGCCCAGTATTCGAGTTAATAACATTACCTTCGATCGCATAGAGGCTATCATTTTCGATAAAGATGGGACTCTGGAAGACTCCCAGGAATTCTTACGGAAATTGGGACAGGTGCGATCGCGTTTAGTTGATGCCCAAATTCCGGGGATTGGCGAGCCTCTGCTGATGGCTTTTGGTATAGAAAACGATACCCTAGACCCCACAGGCTTAATGGCAACAGGAACACGCCAAGAAAATGAAATTGCCACGGCCGCTTATATCGCAGAAACCGGACGGGGATGGATCGAGTCGAAAAACATTGCTCAGAAAGCCTTTATAGAAGCCGATAACAGCTTTAAAAACCATCCACCATCACCACTATTTGTAGGCAGCCTAGAGGTGCTTAAATCGCTATATGAGGGGGGTATTAAATTAGGGATTCTGTCGGCGGCTACGACGGAACAGGTGCAAGCATTTGTGACCCGCCATAAGTTGGAGCGATATATAGAACTACAGAAGGGGGCTAGTGAAAATTTAGCGAAACCGAACCCGGCGCTATTTGTTCAGAGTTGCCAAGAACTGGGGGTAGAACCAGGTAAAACGTTAATGGTGGGAGACTCTGCTGGGGATATGCAAATGGCGAAAGAAGCCGGAGCGGCAGGTGCGATCGGTATTTGTTGGCAACCATGGAGCCATGATTTACAGATGGCTGATGTGGTAATTTCGACACTTGATGCGATCGCAATTATTACCGGGGGAGTCTCCAATTAGTTTCTATCTCCAGCAGATTCTTGAGAAACAGTCCGTAGGAAACCCATTAAATGGTCAAACTTTCATGATCCGTTGTAGGGAGTTTGGTATATTGGACGGGATTACTACGGGGTAGTGAACGGCTAACAATCAATGATCCAACAGGAGGAAAGCCTTGTCTAATCGTCAATATCTGTTTACCTCTGAGTCAGTGACAGAGGGTCATCCTGATAAAATCTGCGACCAAATTTCTGATACCATTTTGGATGCTCTCCTGGCTCAAGACCCTAAAAGTAGGGTGGCGGCGGAAGTAGTTGTCAACACAGGCTTAGTTCTGATTACTGGGGAGATTACTACTAAAGCCCAAGTTAATTATATCGGACTAGCCCGTCAAAAGATTGCCGAAATTGGCTATATCCACGCGGAAAATGGCTTTTCAGCAGATAGCTGTTCAGTATTAGTTGCCCTTGATGAACAGTCGCCAGATATTGCTCAAGGTGTTGACCAAGCCCAGGAAAATCGGGAAAAACTGAGTGAAGCGGCTTTGGACTCTATCGGTGCTGGTGATCAGGGGTTGATGTTCGGTTTTGCGTGTAATGAGACCCCGGAACTGATGCCTATGCCGATCAGTTTAGCTCACCGGATGGCTAGACAATTGACGGCTGTTCGTAAAAATGGTACTTTGCCTTACTTGCGACCTGATGGCAAAACTCAAGTTACTATTGCTTACGAAAACGATCGCCCGGTCAGAATAGACACGATTTTGATCTCAACCCAACATACAGCAACTATTGGCGATATTACTGACCCCCAAGCGGTCCAAGATCGCATCAAAGAAGATTTGTTAGCTGAGGTGATCACTCCAGCTTGGGAAGGGATTGATATTAAACCTGACGAAAATACTCGCTTGTTAGTTAACCCTACTGGTAAATTCGTGGTTGGTGGACCTCAAGGGGATTCTGGTTTAACGGGTCGTAAGATTATTATTGATACCTATGGCGGTTATTCGAGACATGGGGGCGGCGCTTTTTCTGGGAAAGACCCCACGAAAGTAGACCGCAGCGCTGCTTATGCTTGCCGCTATATTGCTAAAAATATTGTGGCTGCTGGTTTTGCGGATAAGTGCGAGGTTCAGGTAAGTTATGCGATCGGGGTGGCTCGTCCTGTTAGTCTATTTATTGAGACTTTTGGCACGGGTAAGGTGGATGAGCAACAACTGCTGAAAGTGGTGCAAGAAAACTTTGAGTTGCGTCCGGCTGGTATGATTCAAGAGTTTAACCTGCGGGATTTACCAGGCCTGCGGGGAGGTCGTTTCTTCCAAGATGTGGCAGCCTATGGTCACATGGGACGGACGGATCTCGATCTACCTTGGGAAAAAACTGATAAGGTGGAATTACTCAAGCGGGAATTGCTTCAGACTCTTACGGTCTGATACCTGGGTTTTGATAACCTTCTGTAACTACCGCTTCTCGCCTCCGGTGATTATCGGTGGGGCGGGAAGCGGGATAATGGATAATTGCTGGTGGCTCAGGTATTTAATGAATTTCCCGCCAGGGCAGGGACAATATCTGTGTTGTCTGTACTATCCCCTTTGTCTCAAGTTGAAGGATGATTCTATGCAAACTGTTGAAAAACCAGTATCACAACCTGTTGATTCACCGCTAACGATCGCTGGTAGGTCATTTACATCGCGTTTGATGACGGGAACTGGCAAATATCGCAGTTTAGAAGAAATGCAGGAAAGTATTGTTTCTAGTGGCTGTGAGATAGTTACGGTGGCGGTTAGACGGGTGCAAACTCAGGCTCCGGGACATGAGGGGCTGGCGGAGGCGATCGACTGGTCGAAAATTTGGATGTTACCTAATACTGCTGGCTGTCAAACGGCGGAAGATGCGGTGCGGGTGGCGCGTCTGGGTCGGGAAATGGCTAAGTTATTGGGTCAGGAAGACAATAATTTTGTGAAGTTAGAGGTGATTCCTGATTCTAAATATTTACTACCTGACCCCATAGGAACTCTGAAGGCGGCGGAACAATTGGTAAAAGAAGGGTTTGCGGTTTTGCCTTATATTAATGCTGATCCTCTGTTGGCTAAACATTTGGAAGAGGCGGGTTGTGCGACGGTGATGCCTTTGGGATCTCCTATCGGATCTGGTCAGGGGATTAGAAATGCAGCCAATATTCAGATTATTATTGATAATGCTAAGGTGCCGGTGGTGGTAGATGCGGGTATTGGTACGCCCAGTGAGGCGGCTATGGCTATGGAAATGGGGGCTGATGCTTTGCTGATTAATTCGGCGATCGCTTTGGCGAGTAAACCATCTATGATGGCGAATGCTATGGGAATGGCGGCGAAAGCGGGACGTATGGCTTATTTGGCGGGACGTATTCCGGTTAAGGATTATGCGATCGCTTCTTCCCCTCTCACGGGTACAATCACAGGAGCGAACTTTTGAGAATGCTAAAATTTTCTAAAGTTTCTGGGGGTGTCGCCAAATTTTGTTAAGATTGGTGGCAGGAATAAGATCAGGACTATATACGAATGCCTTATACAACCGAAGAGGATGGACTCGTCAATAACTTTGCTGTAGAACCAAAAGTTTATACGGCGGAACCTCCCAATAAAACTCAGAAGCGTAACTACATAGTTTGGGGGGCGCTGGCTGCGGTTTTTGTGGCTGGTGTGTTAGCTATTGCGGTAGCTGCGTCTTAGAATCGGTGGAGAAATTCCTGTAGTGATGATGCTGGCTTGAATGAGATAATATCAGGCCAGTATCAATGTTATTTTTTCTGCATGGAATGACCGCAACTAATACAACCTTCTCTAGTAGTTACGCCACAAATAAGCAGCTTTATACTCAGTTGAAGCAGGCTTTAAGATTAGGTTTGGGACAACAGGTTTTTGTGGCAGTATGTGATCACCTGAGTCTGTTGCATCAAATGGCGAGTAGTTTGGAAACGGAACTAGGTTCTGAGGATCTTCTGAGTACAGATGGAGCAGATACTATAGACCGGGTAGGGGCTGGTGATAGGTCTGGCGAGGAAGAGATCACAACCCGAAAGCAGGTTAGTTCTAAGTTGGTGACGCTGCATTTGGAATTAACTGACCCCAACCCTATTGCTCAAATGTGCCGCTGGAAAAGTGAAAATCCTGGCTCTCCCCTAGCTTTCCAGATTTTAGGGGTTGAAAAGTTAACTAGACAACCTGCTGGTATTCAATGGTCTTTTTTGAACTATTTGCGGGAAGCTGAATCTAAGTTAATCGAATTTGAGTTAAGTGTGCTGCTGTGGGTATCATCGCCTTGGCTGTGCTGTATTCAGCAGTCAGCGCCGGAATTTTGGCGCTTGCATAGGGGTATATTTAAATTTGTGGGGGACCCTAGTCCGGTGTATGATCAGGCTTTATCAGGGCAGCATTCGCCGGGTATACATAAATCAGAATCAGAGAGAGAGAGGGTGAGCTCGTCTGTAGAGCAGCCGAAGGGTCAAAGGGTCGCTCAAACTGAGCCAATAGATGGTTCACCGTCGGGGCTGGTATATTCACAGGAATATCTACAGAGCTGTTTAAAACGGGCTTATATATATCGCGATCGCATATCTAAGGGTAATGGTACTGTGCCACTACTAAATGAGGCTATAGAAGCCTATAACGAGGTGGTAGAGCAATTGGATGAGTGGGAAATGCTGTTAGAGTCAAATAGTGCTTTACCGAAGGGTTTAGATGCGGTTAATATCTACAACGATCTTGGTACTTTCCACTGGATGCTATTTCAGCAGACGCGAAAATCTCTACATCAGGGTGGCCAGGCGTTGGCGAATCTGGAGATGAGTATTATCTGTTATCAAACCGGGTTAATGAAAGTTAAGCCGAACTCCGACGGCTATATTTATGTTAGAGTGCTAAAGAACCTGGGTGCTGCTTATACAGATTTAGGGACAATTCGGGATCCAGTTGAGAATTTGCAACAGTCGATTACTGTTTATGAAGAAGCTATCAACTATCTGAAATTGGTTAAGGACCAGGGCCGTCTATGTGATTCTCAAGGGCTAGATTATCGAGCTATCCAAAATAATTTGGGAACAGCTTATTGGACACGCGCCCAACATATTGAACCAGTGGTTAATTTAAAAGCGGCGATCGCCGCTTATGGGGAGGCTTTGCGGGGCTATTCGGAGAATAAGGAGCCTCAGCACTATGCTATGATTCAGGCTAACCTGGGGACAGCTTACTGGAATCTAGCACAGCATCAGCCTTCAAAAAGGTGGCTGCAAAAGGCGATTTATAGCTACCGAAAAGCATTAAAATATCGCACGTCCAAAGCGGATCCGGTTGCTTGTGCAACTACTGAAAATAACCTGGGGACAGCCTGTTGGCATTTAGCCATGTATCAGGAGGAACCAGAAGAGCGCAGTAAATCATTGAATGAGGCGATCGCAGCTTATGAAAAAACCTTAACCCTAGCCCAACAACTGAGTCCCACGCAGTTGACATTCGATACCTTGGCAACTCACAATAACTTAGGACTTGCTTATTATCGTTTGGCAACAGATCAAGCGCTCTGTCCTCGCTGTGAACAAAGGGTTTCTCACCTAGAGAAAGCACTGCACCATCACCTGATGGCAGGTTCCTATGAGGCGATTCCTGAAGAAGGAAGTGCCACCGCTCTAGAGTCGGAACGTCATCGTTTGGCGTTCAATCATCTAGTCCGAACCCTACGCGCTTTGTACCAGGAATCGGGCCCATTAGGTCAAAACCAAGCCCTATCTAAGATTCCCGGTCATCTGCTCCCGGAAATATGGCGTTACTTATCTTGAAATCCATAAAAAAATCAAGACAGACGCTATCCTGGCAAGGCTAGGCTTGTATTTTTGCCCCATGCTCACGCTCTTCTTGTGGTTATGGCCTCTCAAAAGATTCTTGTGGTTGATGACGACCCGGCAATCCGCAATTTAATTTCTCGGTATCTGACTCAACAAAACTATGAGGTTGAGTCGGCAAAAGATGGTGAGACGGCGCTGCAATTGTTTGACGAATTTAATCCCGATCTGGTGATTCTGGACGTTAACCTGCCTGATACCACTGGTTTTGCCCTGTGCCAGGAAATGCAGAGCCGGACGCGGGTATTTGTTTTGCTTCTCACCAGTTTGACTGGGGAGGCTGATAAGATTAAGGGTTTTGATCTGGGGGCTGATGACTATATTACTAAGCCCTTTGGTTTGGCAGAACTAGGGGCGAGAGTGCGGGCGATTTTGAAGCGACAGCGTTCTGTAGAAGAGACGGAAATGCGGAGCTTGACCTATGGGGATCTGGTGATTGACCCGGTACGCCGCGAGGTCTATATTCGCGATCGCCAAATCTCCCTCAGTGCCCTGGAGTTTGACCTACTTTACTGTTTAGCGAAAAAGCCTGGTAGGGCTTGGCGACGCTCAGAACTGCTACAGGAGGTTTGGGATTATGAATATGAGGGCGAACAGCGGGTAGTTGATGTTCATATTGGTCAAATTCGCAAAAAGATTGAGCCGGACACAGATAAACCTGTGTTGATTAAAACGATTCGCGGGGTGGGGTATATGTTCGATCGCCGTGGTAGTGAAGAACCTAGGCCTTAAACTCACGAATTTTAGGGGGTTAAGGGGTTGACAGGCAGGGGGAAGCCGGGGTAAAATATTGACATATTTTATATAATCGGAATCTTTACACAAATAATAATTTTGGCAATATTACCATTATCTAAAATAATACCAGAAGCGCAACCCAAAAGCAAGCAACCTCCCCCAGAAAAAATTTTTCGCAACAATTCTTAACATTTCGTTACAAAAGTTAACATAAACTGAAGGGAGGGCCAAGACTCCCTAGTGGTGATTAGTTGGCTGTTGGATGAAGGTGGGACTGAATTTGCGATGCCCATTGCTGGCCGCGCCTCACACAGTCACCGACGGAAACCCCATCAATATAGTTGCTACACAGATAAAGTCCGGGAAGCGATCGCAATCCAGCATTGATGGAATTTAGGCGATCTTGATGACCGAGAGTATATTGTGGGATAGCGCGCCGCCAGAGATGGACAGCCAAGACTTTGGGGGGGACATCTTCAGCCAGCAGAATTTGGCGTAGGTCTTGATGAACGGCGGCGACAATTTGATCATCATCCATTTCGCCAATTTCAGGGTCTGTAGCACCCCCAATATAATTGCTGAGGACTTGCCAAGATTCTGGGGCGCGACCGGGGAATAAACTGGAGGTCCAAATAGTGCCGAGGGTACGGATTCCTTGATGGCGGGGAATTAAATTACCAAAGCCTTTGAGTTGTTGTTTTAAGGCTGATTTAGGATAGGCGAGTACGACACAAGCGACGGGGGGATAAGGAATTTGGCTTAATGCGGAAGCGATTTGAGAGTGTAGGGGTTGCAAGAGGCGAGCGCTAACATGGGCGGGGGTCATTAAAGCGAGGGTTCGGGTTTCTACTTGCTGGGGGCCGTCTGGGGTGGAAAATTCAGCAATATAGGTTTGATGAGGGGTGGGATAAAAACGGTCGAGGGTCCAATTTAACTTAACTCGATCGCCTAATTTACTGGCCAAGGTTTCGGGCAGAGTTTCCAGGCCATAACGAAAGGACCCTAATTCACCGGGGCGAGTTTTGGGAATATTGGGGTCGGGGGTGGTGTCTTTGGTGGTTTTTTTATTAAGGCGCGATCGCACAAATCCAGGTAGTAGCGCACCCCCTGCGTCTTCGGCGGCTACTAATCGACTAAAAGCGGAACGGACTGCTAATTGTTGAGGGTCGCCAGCATAAACCCCAGAAACGAAGGGCTGGACGAGACGTTCTAGGACTTCTGAACCGAGATGTCGATGGAAAAACTGGGTAATAGTTTCTTCTCCTCGCTGTTGAGAGAGGTGAGCGCCTACTGGGGGTGGCACAAATCCTATGGCTCCCAAGGCGGCGCGGAGTTTACCTCTGGGGCTGATTAGTTGGGAGGAGAGTAGGGCGGGGGGGGTCATGGGTACTGGATGTAACTTATGGTTCCAGTAGACATAACGGGGTAGTTTGCGATCGGCAAAAATCAATTCTTGTTTAAGCCCCAAATCTACGGCTAGTCCGAGTAATTCAGGGGTGGGGGCAAAACTGTTAGGGCCTTCTTCCCATAAAAAATCAGATGCGCGTCCGGTCGTAATATTTCCCCCGACTCGGTTCTGGCTTTCTGTGACCAAAACTTTTAGGGGTGAGCGGGGGTTTTTTTCACGGTTCAGGCTATGGGCTAAACTTAGCCCGCTAATACCAGCACCAACTATAAGGCTATCAACTAGGTTTGTCATTGTGGAAATTACAAAGCAGATAGTGGTGATTGTACTGTTGATTGCCCTCTAGTGCAAGATTTAACGTTATTAAACCTGTTGATAACTTAACATCTGTGATCATAGTATGGCATGACGAAGAATTGTGACGGTAGTTGGGGAAAAACTAATTGTTAAAGAATTTCAATAATTAGGGGGTTATTATCTTTCTTCTGCTTTGAAAAGAGTTGGGAAGGTGCGTCACATCAGAACAGTTATCGTGGCTATGGAAATTAGGAGGATGTGACGCACCCTACTGGGGCTATTCTCAGGGCTGGCTTATGTATTGGACTGAAACAGAGTTTCTAGGTACACTCTGGCGGCTACTCTACAGCTATCGAGGGCTTCTGGTGTGTTGTTGCCATTTTGTAACAAAAACAGGGACAGGGCGGCGGAAAACACGCGATCGTGGTCCCAGTCGGGGTGAGTGTCCAGGTAGCCCTGAAGGGACTCGTGGAGTGTTTCGGGAATTTCGGTCAGAATACTAACACTTGTGTTCATATAAACCTCACAGAAGTTGGGATGGAGCCATTTTTTATGTGGCTAGGCTAAGGGACTGAGCAATTTGATGCTTGAAGGGAAAATAGTATCTTATTTATTGTGTGCTATGGGGGGGGAGGGTTGTCAATGTTGCTAAATGTTACAACCTCGGTCTGGGTGATGGGGACTTGACGACAGAATGAGGGTTTGCAGCCATTTTTTTTTACATAACTTTACAATAATCTGGGTAGTTAAGGCTGTCGATACTAGGCTTGCCAAAATCCCCAATTAAACGGCAGACTATCATTATAGGAGTGGTTGGCTGTGGAAAAATCTGATAAATCTGTGGAAAAACTCGGCTTACCCTGTGGAAAGTTTGTGGAATCTCTGGGGAAAATTTGGTGAAAAGATAAGAATGTTGAAGGGACAAAATTGGGGCGATCTGTGGACAATGGATAATGAAAGTCAAAATATTGCCAAGAGGGATTCTCAAAGACTAAAAGGCTGACAGGGAAAACCAGGGGTGATTAGATTAACTTTGGGAAGGCTAGTGAAATAAACTTGAGGGATATCTGCTTCTGGGTAGTCCCCAAAATTCTGAAAGTATGCTTGGCGACAATACTGATTAATTTAGAACGCATAAATACATTTTAATCCAGTTGGTTATAGCCCGATTATAAATCCTCCAATACCAGGGAAGATATCGGCATAAGTCAAACCTTTGACAACTCCCCAGCCTAAAGCGATAAGTTGAAAACATTTGACTTACCAAAATTTCCCAAGTTCAAGGCGATCGCTGGTAAAAATCAAAAAATATGATACCATGGAGGATAAACATTTGTATTATCAAAACTTTAGGCTTTGATTCAAGCAGAAACCCTAGAATTACTGGAATGGCATCGGCTGTGTAAACATCTGGCAACCTTTACGGCAACTAAATTGGGTGCTTTCGCAGCCCGTCAGTTGGCTATTCCAGAGACGAAAGAAGAAACCGATCGCCTTTTAGCACAAACTAAAGAGGCTTATCAACTGCAACTCAAGCTGGTTCAGGGTTTGTCTCTTGATGGTATTCAGGATATTGGGGCTTCTCTGGAAAGGGCCGATCGCCAAGGTATTTTATTTGGTGAGGAGTTATTAGCGATCGCCACTACCTTAGCGGGGGCTAGACAACTGCGCCGGGTAATTGATGACCAGGAAGATGTACCGGTATTAACTAGCTTAGTGGAAGAACTACGCACCTATCCGGAATTAGAGCAGGAAATTCATCGGTGTATTGATGAACGGGGAGAGGTAACCGATCGCGCCAGTGTGAAAATGGGGGAAATTCGCGCCCGGCTGCAATCAACCCGCGATCGCATTTATCAAATTCTACAAGGCATCCTGCAACGGAAAGCGCAAGCGGTTCAACAACAAATCGTCACCCAGCGAGAGGGTAGGTTTGTGATTCCGGTGAAAGCTCCCCAAAAAGATGCCATTCCGGGTATCGTCCATGATGCTTCGACTACGGGGGCGACAGTCTATGTGGAACCGCACCCTATTGTAGCACTAAACAACGAACTGCGACAAATTCAGCGGGCGGAACAAACGGAAGCGGAAGCGATCCGCCGGAGTCTGACTGAACAGGTGGCGGCGGTAGTCCCGGATCTCGAAAAACTTTTAGCGATCGTGACAACTATCGATCTAGCCCTGGCTAAAGCCCGTTATAGCTACTGGCTAAAAGCGAACCCGCCCAGGTTTATTGACCCTGGGGATACCTCAGAAACAATCAACCTGCGACAACTGCGCCATCCTCTCCTAATATGGCAACAAGAGTATGAACAGGGACCGGAGGTGGTTCCGATTGATATCACGATTAACCCTCAGATCCGGGTGGTAGCTATTACCGGACCGAATACGGGGGGTAAAACTGTGACGCTAAAAACTATTGGTTTGGCGGCGATCATGGCTAAGGTGGGGCTATTTATTCCGGCGCGGGAACCTGTGGAAATGCCTTGGTTTGGACAGGTGTTAGCAGACATTGGGGATGAACAGTCTATTGAGCAGAGTTTGTCTACGTTCTCTGGTCATATTCGCCGGATTACTCGAATTCTACAGGCTATTGGGGAACCGATGAGGGTAACGGAGGCGGGGGAGTACGATCGCATCTGTCAATCTCTCGTATTGTTAGATGAAATAGGGGCGGGGACTGACCCGACGGAGGGGACGGCTTTGGCGATCGCCCTATTGCAAACCTTCGCGGACCGCACCCGTCTTACGGTGGCGACTACCCACTTTGGCGACCTGAAAGCGTTAAAATACAAAGATACTCGGTTTGAAAATGCTTCGGTGGAGTTTAATGATGCCTCCCTACAACCTACCTATCGCCTATTGTGGGGGATTCCTGGGCGTTCTAATGCTCTGAAAATTGCGGAACGGTTGGGGCTAGATCATGACATAGTAAAACTGGCGGGGTCCTATGTTGGCGGCGGTGATGAGGATGTTAACCAGGTGATCGCGGGGTTGGAAGCACAGCGACGACAGCAGGAAACTAAGGCGATCGCTGCTAGTCAACTACTGAAAGAGACTGAACGCCTACACGGAGAATTGGCGGAAAGGGCTATATCTCTCCAGGAAAGGGAAAGACAGCTTAAACAAGCCCAGGAAAAGGAGATTAAGGAGACTTTACTACAGGCTAAGGGGGAAATAGCTAAGGTGATCCGTCGCCTTCAGCAGGGGAAACCTACGGCGGCTGACGCACAAAAGGCTACGGCTACGTTAGATGCGATCGCGGAGAATTATCTACCATCTCGGCAGGCTACACCAGCACCATTACCTAATTTTATGCCGAAAGTAGGCGATCGGATTCGTATTCCCCGCATTGGTCAAACAGCAGAGATACTCAGCGGACCTGATGACAATAATCAACTAACAGTCCGATTTGGGATTATGAAAATGACTGTAGGATTAGGGGAAATTGAGTCCTTAGATGGTCAAAAGGTAGAACTTCCCAAAACTTCAGCAACTCCCAAGGCTGACAAGACTCATTCACCAGTTACCAATAAACCGGAACCCTCAAAACTGCCTAATGTTCGCACGGATAAAAATACCCTCGATTTGAGAGGGAAAAGGGTATCCGAGGCGGAAACAGAAATCGATCGCACTTTGGGGCAAATTCTCGACTTTGGCGCGCTGTGGATTATTCACGGTAAGGGAACCGGACAACTGCGGCGAGGGGTTCACGAGTTACTCAAAGAACATCCCCAAGTTGAACGGTTTGAACTGGCATCAAATCCAGATGGTGGGGCGGGAGTTACTATTGCTTATTTGAAGTAAAAAAACCGAGTTTATCATCAACCCGCCCCACCGCCGATAATTAATAATTGTAGGGGCGGGTTCTGCTGTCAATTACAAATTCCCCACGAGGATATGAATAAACCCGCCCCACCGCCGATAATTAATAATTGTAGGGGCGGGTTCTG
>Ga0213836_100353_pt1 | contig 40272 bp, 37 predicted proteins | sample SWPATP03_FD_160578 | JGI IMG/M metagenome (GOLD analysis project Ga0213836, IMG submission 160578) | Coastal seawater microbial communities from Marineland, Florida, United States - SWPA TP0 #3 | ecosystem: Environmental > Aquatic > Marine > Coastal | place: USA: Florida | collected 2016-08-05
GGAGAAAACGATGATTAGTGCCGCTGTCAAAACCCAGAAGGGAGAGAGTTTTAATCAGCCGGCCAGCGAGCTGACCCATCTGCCGGTCTTCGCAACGACGAGCGCACCTGTGCTGCAACTGCCCCCGGTTCAACCGGGCATGTCGATGATGAACAGGAAGAAGATTCTGTTCGTGACCTCGGAAATGGCCGACCTGGTGAAAACCGGCGGTCTGGGCGATGTTTCTGCCGCACTGCCGCGCGCCATGCGCCACCTGCACGATGTACGCGTGCTGATTCCCGGCTATCCACAGGTCATCAATAGCGGTAACCCGATTCACATCATCAGCGAACTCAGCGGCCATGCCGCCCTGCCGCCGTGCAAGATCGGCCGCATGGACATGAAAGACGGGCTGGTGATTTATGTGCTGATCTGCCCTGAACTGTATGAACGCGAAGGTACGCCTTACGGCGACAACCAAGGTCGCGATTGGTCCGACAACCACATCCGCTTTGCCCGACTGGGTCTGGCGGCAGCGGACTTCGCCGCAGGCGCGGTGAAAACCCAGTGGTGTCCGGAGTTGGTTCACGCCCACGACTGGCCAGCAGGCCTGGCGCCGGCGTACATGAAATGGCGCGGACAGACCACGCCGTCGATTTTCACCATTCACAACCTCGCCTATCAGGGTTTCGTCAGCACGGCTTCGAGCCGCGAGCTGGGGATTCCCGATGAGGCGCTCGGCCCGGATGGCATGGAGTTTTACGGTCGCCTGTCGTTCATCAAGGCCGGCATGGCATACGCCAGCCACATCACCACCGTGAGCGCCACCTACGCCAAGGAAATCACCACGCCAGACTTTGGATGCGGTCTTGAAGGCTTCCTGCAAAGCAAGGCTGAAAAAGGCCAGTTGAGCGGGATCCCCAACGGCATCGACGAAAGCTGGGACGCCGCGACCGACGACCATCTGGTCTGCCGTTTCGCGCCGAACGAGTGGACGCGCAAAGAAATCAACGCCGATCACGTTCGCGAGCTATTCGAACTGGAACCGTCGAGCGGACCGCTGTTCGCGGTGGTGTCCCGTCTGGTCTATCAAAAAGGCCTGGACCTGACCATCGGCGTTGCCGAGTACATCGTCAACAACGGCGGGCAGATCGCGATCATCGGTCGCGGCGAGCCTGAAGAAGAAGACGCGATGCGTGCGCTGGCAGCTCGTTTCCCCGGCCAGATCAGCGTGCGTGTGGGCTTCAACGAAACCGATGCGCGCCGTATGTTCGCCGGCAGCGACTTCCTGCTGATGCCTTCGCGCTATGAGCCGTGCGGCCTTAGCCAGATGTACGCCCAGCGTTTCGGCTCACTGCCGATCGCACGCCGCACCGGCGGTCTGGCCGACACCATCGAAGATGGCTGCACAGGCTTTCTGTTCGATGAGTCCACCGTTGAAAGCTACACCGAAGCCTTGACCCGCGCGTTCAGGGTCTTTGCCAACCCGCTGCTGCTGAACGCCATGCGTTGCCGCGCAATGGCCGCCCCGTTTGACTGGCATAAAGCCGTCGAACCTTACGCCGAGCTGTATCAGGATCTTCTGAAGAAAAACGTGGGTGCTGCGCTGCATTACTGATTGATGAACTGAAAAGGGGTAACGGATGCCTTCGCGCACGGATGAGAACTGGCGCCACGGCGCCGTCTTGCTGGATTCCGACCGCACCCGGTTCGCCCTGTGGGCACCGGATGCAAATGATGTCAGTGTCGAGAAAGAGGATGGGTCTGTACAGGCCCTCCTTGCGCAGGAAAACGGCTGGTTCGTCCTGGAAACACACGCCCCGGCCGGCACGCAATACCGCTACATCATCGACAACGACTTGCACGTACCTGACCCGGCCTCCCGGGCTCAGGTCAGCGACGTGCATGGCTTTAGCGTGGTCGTCGATCCCGCGGCTTTCAAGTGGCAGCATGCCGACTGGTGCGGACGCCCCTGGCATGAAGCAGTCATTTATGAACTGCACACCGGTGCGCTGGGCGGTTTTGCCGCCGTCGAACGACATTTGCAACATCTGGTCGACACTGGCATCACCGCGATCGAATTGATGCCCATCGGCCAGTTTCCCGGCGATCGCAACTGGGGTTACGACGGCGTGTTGCCGTATGCGCCGCAGTCCTCCTACGGTACGCCGGAAGAGCTCAAGCACCTGATCGACACCGCCCACGGGCTTGGCCTGATGGTCATCCTCGATGTGGTCTACAACCACTTCGGGCCGGACGGTAATTATCTGGGCAGCTACGCCAAACACTTCTTCCGCAGCGACAAGAAGACGCCATGGGGCGACGCCATCGACTTCCGCCAGCGCGAAGTGCGTGACTTCTTCATCGACAACAGCCTGATGTGGTTGATGGAATATCGCTTCGACGGCCTGCGCTTCGACGCGGTCCACGCCATCGAAGACCCCAACTTTCTCGAAGAGCTTGCCGAGCGCGTGCACCAGCAGGTGCCCTCGCAGCGGCAGATCTGGCTGATGCTGGAGAACGAGTTCAACGAAGCCCGGCGCATGAAACAGGGCTACGACGCGCAGTGGAACGACGACGGCCACAATACGCTGCACGTGTTGCTGACAGGCGAAACCGACGCGTACTACACCGATTTTGCCCAGCAACCGACGCACAAATTGGCGCGTCTGCTCAGTGAAGGCTTTGTCTACCAGGGCGAGTCCACGCGCCATGGTCATGCCCGTGGCGAGCCCAGCGCGGACCTGCCGCCCAGTGCGTTCGTGCTGTTCCTGCAGAATCACGACCAGATCGGCAACCGTGCGCTGGGCGAACGTCTGGTGCAACTGGCACCGGCGCCCGCTCTGCGTGCCGCCACTGCCCTCTTGCTGCTGTCGCCGATGATTCCCCTGATGTTCATGGGTGATGAGTGGGCCGCCAGCGAACCGTTTCTGTTTTTCACCGATTTCCATGACGAACTGGCTGACGCGGTGCGCGAAGGACGTCGCGGTGAATTCGCCGATTTCGCCGCGTTTGCCGATCCGCAGCAACGCGAGCGCATTCCGGATCCGAACGCACTGGCAACCTTTGAAGCCTCCAAACCCGGCTTCGATGCGCTTTATCTGGAAACCGACACAGGTCAGGACCATCGCAACTGGCTTGCGCTTTATAAGGAATTGCTCAAGACCCGTCGGGAGGAAATCTTCCCGCGCCTGGAAGGTGCCGAGGCGCTGGGTGCTGACGTACTGGCCGACAAAGCGGTCAGCGCACGCTGGCGGATGGGCGATGACACCGAGCTGCGCATCGACCTGAACCTCAGCGAGCACCCGGTGGAGATCGAGCCCTACCACGCACAGCGCGTGCTGCACGAGTCCCATCCAAAATCGGCAGAACTTTCCCAACGCGGCAGCCTCAATCCATACACGGCCGTTGTCAGCCTGATATCGCGTGACGTTGTGGAGGAACAGGATGAGCAATGAGCAACTGGAGATGCTGGCGGCCGAGGCAGGATTGTCGGTCGACTGGAAGGATGCCAACGCACGACCGCAAAGGGTCAGCCCCGAAGTGTTACGCAAGGTCCTCGACGGACTGGGTTACCCCGCTGAAGACGATGCGCAGATCGCCTCGAGCCTCAAGCGACTGCAAGATCAGAGCCTGTCCGCCACACCGCCGCCTCTGCTGACGGTTGACCACGGCCGCAATCTGGACCTGTCGGCCTGGTTCAAACCGGAAACGCCTTTCGTTCTGAAGCTGGCAGACGGTTCGCGTCTCGACGCCAGACTCACCGCCAAAGCCGAGCTTCCGGGGCTGGCCACCGTCGGCTATCAGCAACTGGCCATCGATGGCCAGCACCTGACCATCGCGGTGGCACCCAAGACCTGTTACAGCATGGCAATGGCCGAAGACGTCAGCATCGCCCGCGACTGGGGGCTGACCGTTCAGCTGTACTACCTTCGCCGCGAAGGCGATGGCGGGTTTGGCGACACCCAGGCTCTGGAGGCTTTCGCTCGCTCGGCAGGCGAACGTGGCGCCGCCGCGATCGCCATCAGCCCGGTGCATGCGATGTTCGCCAGCGACCCGAGTCGTTACAGCCCCTACTCGCCTTCGAGCCGGCTGTTCCTCAATGCGCTGTACGCGGCGCCCGGCGCGATCCTCGGTGAGCGCGCCGTGCGCACGGCAATCGAGGAAACCGGCCTTGCCGACGAGCTCAGGCGCCTTGAATCGCTGACACTGGTCGACTGGCCGGCTGCCGCAGCAGCCAAGTGGATTCTTTATCGCTCCCTCTACAGCGCGTTCATTGGCAGCGAGCACCCGCTGCACGAAGATTTCAACAGTTTCCGCCATGCCGGCGGCGAAGCGCTGGAGAATCATTGTCGCTTCGAGGCGCTGCGTGACGAGTCCGAAAAACTGGGCATCAGCGACAACTGGCATGAATGGCCGGACGCGTTCAAAAACCCGCGCAGCGCGGCAATCGACCAATTTGCCGCCGAACATGGCGAGCAGATCGGCTTTCACGCCTTCGCTCAATGGCTGATCGCCCGAGGCCTCGAACGCGCACAGACCGCCGCGCGCTCGAGCGGCATGAAAATCGGGCTGATCGGCGATCTGGCAGTCGGTGCCGATGGCGCCGGCAGCCAGGCCTGGAGCCGTCAGGATGAACTGCTGTCCGCCCTTACCGTCGGCGCGCCACCGGACATCCTCAATCGGTCGGGGCAAAGCTGGGGCATCTCGGCGTTCTCGCCCACGGGCCTGAAACGCAACGGCTTTCGTGCATTCATCGAAATGCTGCGGGCCAATTTCGCCCATGCCGGCGGGCTGCGCATCGATCACGTGATGGGCCTGCAGCGGTTGTGGGTGGTGCCGCTGGGCTCGCCGCCAAGCGATGGCGCTTACCTCAACTATCCGCTGGACGACATGCTGCGCCTGCTGTGCCTGGAATCCTGGCGCCACAAGGCCGTGGTCCTCGGCGAAGACCTCGGCACGGTGCCCGAAGGCCTGCACGACAAATTGTCGGAGCGGGAAATTCTGGGCATGCGCGTGCTGTTGTTCGAACAGGACAACGCTCAATTCAAACCGATCATCAAATGGTCGGACGACGCACTGGCAACCACCAGTACGCATGATTTGCCGACGCTGACCGGCTGGCTCAGCGAGCTGGACATTGAATGGAATAAAACCTTGGGCCACATCGACGCAAACACCGAACAAGACTGGCGTGCAGCCCGCGAGCGCGAACGCCAGGGTCTACGTACCGCCCTGCGGCAGAACTACGGCATGCACGACAGCAGCGACAGCGACCTCATCGACGGCAGCATCCGCTACCTGGGCCACACGCGCGCGCCGCTGGTGTTGCTGCCGATTGAAGATGCGCTGGGGATCGAGGAACAAGCCAACCTGCCGGGGACCATCGACAGCCACCCCAACTGGCGGCGACGCTTGCCGGGGGACAGCGCGGCGTTGCTCGACCATCCCGACGCCGCACGACGCCTGGAAATCCTAGCGGCGGCACGTCAGCAGGCCCGGGAGCGTGACCAATGAGCGTTCTCAAGCCTCTGCGCGCGACCCAGCGCCTGCAATTCCACAAGGATTTCACCCTCGACGACGCCACCCGACTGGTGCCGTATTTCGCCCGGCTGGGGATCAGCCATATCTACGCTTCGCCATTGCTGAAAGCGCGGGCGGGCTCCATGCACGGTTACGACGTCGTCGATCCGCGGGTGATCAATCCCGAGCTGGGCGGCGAGCCGGCACTGCGTCGACTGGTGGCGGCCCTGCGCGAACATGGCATGGGCCTGATTCTGGATATCGTCTCCAACCACATGGCTGTCGGCGGCGCTGACAACCCGTGGTGGCTGGATTTGCTGGAATGGGGCCGTCGCAGTCCCTACGCGAAGTTTTTCGACATCCAGTGGAATTCTCCTGATCCGCTGCTCAAAGGGCAACTGCTGTTGCCGTTCCTGAGCACCGACTATGGCACCGTGTTGCAGAACGGCGATGTCGCACTGCGGCTCGACGCCGAGCATGGCAGCTTCCACGCCGAGCACTATCAGCATCATTTCCCGATCAATCCGGGCTCTTACGGGCCGCTGCTGAAGGCCGCCAAACGCTCTGAGCTGGAGCCACTGGCCGAGCGTTTCACGCAGCTCGATTCCCAGGCCGACGCCTACGAGCAGGCGCTGAACCTGAAAGCCGAACTGGCGAGACTGATCAAGGCCAATCCTGACCTGACGCTTGCCATCGAAGCCGGATTCTCCCAGTTCGACGGACGCCAGCCAGAAGGCTTCGAGCGGCTTCACCGCCTGCTCGAACAACAGGATTACCGCCTGGCGAGCTGGCGCACGGCAGGCGACGACATCAACTGGCGCCGGTTCTTCGACATCAACGAACTGGGCGGCCTCAAGGTCGAGCGCTCGCAGGTCTTCGAAGCCACCCACGGCAAGATTTTCGAGCTGATTTCCGAAGGGCTGGTGGACGGTCTGCGGATCGACCATATCGATGGCCTGGCCGACCCGCGTGGCTATTGCCGCAAGCTGCGGCGTCGGGTTGACAGCCTGCTGAAGCTGCGCCCGGCCGGAACCGAGCTGAACCACCTGCCGATCTTCGTAGAGAAGATCCTCGGCCCCGACGAGCCGCTACGTCAGGACTGGAACGTGGACGGCACCACCGGTTACGAGTTCATGAACCAGGTGTCGTTGCTGCAACACGATCCTCGTGGCGAAGCGGTGCTGGGTGAGCTGTGGAGCCGGGTCAGCGGTCGAACCGCCGACTTCAATGCCGAAGTGCTCGAGGCCCGGGATCTGGTGCTGCACGGCACGCTTGCCGGGGACTTCGAAAACCTTGCTCAGGCGCTGCTGCAAGTGGCGCGCAGCGACGTCATGAGCCGCGACCTGACGCTGGGGGCGATCCGTCGTGCGTTGCTGGCTCTGGTGAGTAACTTCCCGGTCTATCGCACCTACATCACGGCCTGCGGACGCTCCGACGAAGACGAGCGCTTCTTCCAGCAAGCAATGAGCGGTGCCCGCGAGTTACTCGGCGAAGGCGACTGGCCGGTGCTCGATTATCTGCAGCGCTGGCTCGGCGGAGAACGCTTGCGCGACTACCCGAGCGGCCCCCTGCGCGAGATGCGTCGCAAGGCGTGCAATCGCTTCCAGCAGTTGACTTCACCGGTCGCCGCCAAGTCGGTGGAAGACACCTCGTTCTATCGCTCGTCCGTGTTGCTGTCGCGTAACGATGTGGGCTTCCATCCGCAACATTTCAGTGCACCGGTTGAGGCTTTCCATCAGGTCTGCATCGATCGCAGTGCAACCTTTCCAGACAACCTGCTGACCACGGCAACCCACGACCACAAGCGCGGTGAAGACACGCGCGCACGCCTGGCGGTGATCAGCGAGCATGCGCCGTGGTACGCCGAACAGGTCGAGCGCTGGCAGCAACTGTCCGCGCCGCTCAAGGGGGGCGAGAGTCACATCAGCCCCGGCGACGAATTGATGCTTTACCAAGCGATTCTGGGCAGTTGGCCGCTGGGGCTTGAGGGCGACAGTGCGTTTGAAGAGTACGCAAAACGGCTCACGCAATGGCAGGAAAAAGCCCTGCGCGAAGCCAAGTTGCAGAGCAGCTGGAGCGCTCCGAACGAGGCGTATGAGACCGCGTGTCGCGAGTTCTTGCAGCAGCTGTTGCTGAGCCCGGAAGGGTTGGCGCTGCGTCAGTCGATCGGTGCCACGGCCAATCGAATTGCTCCGGCAGGTGCATTGAATAGTCTGGCGCAAACTTTGCTGCGAATGACTGCGCCCGGTGTGCCTGATCTGTATCAGGGTACCGAATTCTGGGACTTCAGCCTGGTGGATCCGGACAACCGTCGTCCGGTGGATTACCCCGCTCGCGAACGCGCGCTGAGCCAATCCACATCCCTCACCGAGTTGCTTGCCCAGTGGCAGGACGGCCGGATCAAACAGGCGTTGATTGCCCAGGTGCTCATGCTGCGCAATCAACATTCCTCACTGTTCAGTGAAGGCCGATATCAACCGCTTGAAGTGGTCGGCGAAAAGGCCGCCCACGTCGTCGCATTTGCCCGGGAAACGCAGGGCGTGCGGGCTATTGTTGTGGTTCCACGTTTGCCGGCTGAACTAATGGGCACCGCGCAAACTCCATTCATCAACGCAGCAAATTGGGGCGATACACGAATACTCCTGCCGTTCACTGATTCACATCCGGATTGGAAGGGACTTTTCTCACAAGCTACAGTCACATCCAGCAAGGAAATGTTGCTCAGTGCAGCGCTCAAGGAAATTTCTGTAAACCTGCTTATTCAAACCTTGTAATACCGGGAGTGTCGAGATGAGTGCCGACGAGAAAAGAATCAAAGAGCTTGCCCACCAGATCTGGGAAACGGAAGGCAAGCCGCATGGGCATGATGCCCGTCACTGGGAAATGGCCCGCAAACTGGCCGAAGCCGAAGCCAAGTCGCCGAAGAAGCCTGCGGCTGAAAAAGCGACCAAGGGCAAAGCCGCCAGCAAGCCTGCAGCAGCAAAACCGGCCGCCGCCAAAGCCGCCGCCAAGTCTGCCGAAAAGTCGGCTGAAAAACCGGCGGCCAAAACGGCTGAAAAACCTGCCACCAAGCCAGCAGCCAAATCCGCTGCGAAGCCTGCGGCAAAACCGGCGGCCAAGGCACCTGCCAAACCGGCAGAAGCCAAGTCCGCCGCGAACGGTGCGGCACCCGCGGCCAAGCCAGCAAAACCTGCAGCCAAGAAGGCGCCGGCAGCCAAACCTCCGACGCCTTGAACCTTGCCCTCGGCAAGGCTTCCAACAGATGACACCTACCGCAGGGATCGCCTGAAAACGATCGTCTGAAACCTGCGGTAAACCACCCCCTGTATTGCGTAATGGCGCAGTCCCAGCCTGCGACAAAGGCTTTGTTCGCCCTCAGGAAATCATTCGAAACGTCAGGAATTCACATGAGCAAGCAAGAAAAGAACAGCACCAACCAGAATGAATCCAGCACGGCCGGCAGCCCTGAAGTCACTGCATCGCGCATTCGTGAGGGCCTGCCCTTCCCGCTCGGTGCCAACTGGGACGGCCTTGGGGTCAACTTTGCAATCTTCTCGGCCAATGCCACCAAAGTCGAACTGTGCCTGTTCGACTCCACCGGCGAGCACGAACTGGAGCGCATCGAGCTGCCCGAATACACCGATGAGATTTTCCACGGCTACCTGCCCGACGCTCACCCAGGCCTGATCTACGGCTACCGGGTCTATGGCCCGTATGATCCGAAAAACGGCCATCGCTTTAACCACAACAAGCTGTTGATCGACCCCTACGCCAAACAACTCGTAGGCGAACTGAAGTGGTCCGAGGCCCTATTCGGCTACACCATCGGTCATCCCGATGACGACCTCAGCTTCGACGAGCGCGACAGCGCGCCTTTTGTGCCCAAGTGCAAAGTCATCGACCCGGCGTACACTTGGGGCCGTGACCAGCGCGTCAATGTGCCGTGGGAGAAAACCGTTTTCTACGAGACCCACACCCGCGGTTTCACCATGCGTCACCCGTCGGTCCCGGATGAGCTCAAAGGCACGTTCTCTGGCTTGATGGTCGACGACGTGATCCAGCACATCAAAGGCCTGGGCGTGTCCTCGGTCGAGCTGCTGCCGATCCATGCGTTCGTCAACGACCAGCACCTGCTGCAAAAAGGCATGACCAACTACTGGGGCTACAACACCATCGCCTTCTTCGCGCCGGACCCGCGCTTCCTGGCTCACGGCAAGATCGCCGAGTTCAAGGAAATGGTCGCGCACATGCACCATGCAGGCCTGGAGGTGATTCTCGACGTGGTCTACAACCACACCGCCGAAGGCAACGAGCGTGGCCCGACCCTGTCCATGCGCGGCATCGACAACGCCTCGTACTACCGCCTGATGCCGGACGACAAGCGCTACTACATCAACGACTCCGGCACCGGCAACACCCTGGACCTGAGCCACCCGTGCGTGCTGCAGATGGTCACCGACTCCCTGCGCTACTGGGCGAGCGAGATGCATGTCGACGGTTTCCGCTTCGACCTGGCGACGATCCTTGGTCGATACCACGATGGCTTTGACGAGCGCCACAGCTTCCTCGTGGCCTGCCGTCAGGACCCGGTGCTGCGTCAGGTCAAGCTCATTGCCGAGCCTTGGGACTGCGGCCCCGGTGGCTATCAAGTCGGGCATTTCGCGCCGGGCTGGGCCGAGTGGAACGACAAGTTCCGCGACACCGTGCGGGCGTTCTGGAAAGGCGACGAAGGCCAGCTGGCCGATCTTGCGAGCCGCCTGACCGCCTCCGGCAACATGTTCAACCAGCGCGGCCGCAGGCCTTATGCGTCGGTCAACTTCGTCACCGCCCACGATGGTTTTACCCTGCACGACCTGGTGTCGTACAACGACAAGCACAACGAAGCCAACGACGAGAACAACCAGGACGGCAGCAACGATAACCGCTCCTGGAACCATGGCGTCGAAGGTCCGACCGACGACCCGGAAATCAACGCGCTGCGCCTGCGCCAGATGCGCAATTTCTTCGCCACGCTGCTGTTTTCCCAAGGCACGCCGATGATCGTTGCCGGTGATGAGTTTGCCCGCACTCAAAACGGCAACAACAATGCCTATTGCCAGGACAGCGAAATCGGCTGGGTTAACTGGGACTGGGATGAAGACGGCAAAGCGCTGCATGACTTCGTGCAGAAGCTGATCAAGGTGCGGATGAAATACCCGATCCTGCGTCGCGGGCGTTTCCTGGTGGGCGAATACAACGAAGAGTTGGGGGTCAAGGACGTCACCTGGCTGTCGCCGAGCGGCGAAGAAATGACTATCGAGCAGTGGGAAGACCCTAACGGCCGCTGTCTGGGCATGCTCATCGATGGCCGTGCGCAGGAAACCGGGATCCGTCGCCGCGGGGCTGATGCGACCATGCTGATGATGGTCAACTCACACCACGAAGGGGTGAATTTCAAGCTCCCTGAAGTGCCGGAAGGCGTTAACTGGACCTGCCTGATCGACACCAACCAGCCTGACGCAAGAGGCAAGGAGAAATTCGAGTTCGGCTCGGAATACACCGTCACTCCGCGCTCGCTGCTGCTGTTCGAGCTGCAGAAAGAAGACCAGGCGTAATCCCCTGAGAAGGCCCGCAGACGTTCCCGCGTCTGCGGGCTTTTTTATATGCGCATACCCGTGCGCTCAGCGCTGCGGACCCTTGCCGGTCGCGAGCCAGCCTTCGAGTAGCTCACATCCTTCCCCGCGCGATCTAGCGCTTACAGCAACGCCGACAGTCTTACGTCCGCGGCCAGCACCCGATGCAGTTGGCCATTGCCGGCGAATATCGGCACCGACACCGTGATGCAGAACGCGTCGGTCGCCGAAGAGCGGTACACCGGCGTGATATAGCTGCCCAATTGCTCGGCGACCTCGCGGAACCATGGCCGCTGAGCCCAGTTGCGACCCTTGCAACTGGCGGCTTTTGGATCAATGTCCAGTCCGACGTTTTCGCTGATCTGTACGCCGTTTCTGTCGACCATGTAGAACAGCTCGAAACGCTGATCTCGCTGCAGAATCTCGGCCATGAATCGCTCGGCCGCACCCGTATCCCCCTGCATCGCCGCCTCGCTGGCGAGCTTTCCGACGCTCGCCTGGATCGCCTTGTGCATCTGCAGCCGGAAGCCGCCCAGCCCGTTCAGCAGATGATCGCCGCTGCTGCGCACCGCGTCGCTGTGAGTCAGCACCTGGCCGGCATTGCCGAGCAGTTCAGCGGCCACGCCGGCGATGTTCTGCACGTCGCGGTTGATGGCGTGCACGGCGATGCCGATGTGTTCGGTGCCGGAAGCGATGTGGCCGACGCGCTGATCCAGCTGGTCCATCGCCGCCTGGGTGCTGCGCAGGTCTTCACCCATGCGCGTCATGCCTTCGCGACCATCGGCGACCGCCGCGTGCATGATGCGTCCGGCACTGCCGAGCTGGTCCATGTCGGCGCGAAAGCGTTCGATGATCTGGCTGACGCGGGTCGTGGATTCGGTGGTATGCCCCGCCAGACGCCGGACCTCGTCAGCGACAACGGCGAACCCGCGGCCGTGTTCGCCCGCCCTTGCCGCCTCGATCGCGGCGTTCAGGGCCAGCAGGTTGGTCTGCTGGGAGATGCTGGCGATCACGCCGAGCACCTGGCTGACCTCTTCGAGCTGCCCGAACAACTGACCGATGACTTCTTCGAGCTTCTGCTCGCTGGTGCCGATGGCGTCCACCTGCCCCAACACCTGCTCGCCCGTCTGCTGACACTGACGCAAGGTCAGCGTGACCTCGCTGGACAATTTGGCCACCTGCGCAGCGCCGGGCACCAGTTCGGTGTCCAGCGAAGTACTCACCTGCTCGCTGGCACTGGCGATCAACTCGGATGCCTGAGCGAGGGTCTGACCACTCTGCTCGGTCGCCCGTGCGATGCGCGCAAGCTCCGGCGCGTGCGCGGCAATATCGACCGACGCGGCCAGGCTTTCTGCCAGACGCTGATGCAAAGTGGCAGTGAAGCCGTTCAGGCGCGTGCTCAGGGGTGTGTGCCCGGACAGCTGCACGGTCAGGTCAAGGTCATCGAACAGCAGGTTGAGGGCATCATCGTCATGAGCCCGGCGTTTGTTGGCGCGCAGTGAAAACATTCAGCATCCCTCCGTATGTGCCGATGCCACTGCAAGCACAATGCCATCAGCACACGCTTCACGAAGAACGCTGAGCAGTGCTGATTCACCCCGAGGGACCCTGTGGAAAGCCGCGAGACAGCGCCGCGCGGCGAGGAACGGGCCGTCAGAAAAATGCCCGTTTTCAAGCGAGGAATTGCTCGCAGGAGGTCGTTTTGGTGCGTACTCGAACCTCCAGGTGGCTGGGCGGTTTATTCCGCCAGCAACTGCGCGTAGCGGTGCAGATCGATGTTGCCGCCACTGATGATCACACCCACCCGTTGTCCTTTCAGTTGCGACGCCATCGCCCGCGCAGCGGCAAACCCCAGGCAGCCGGTGGGTTCGACCACCATCTTCATGCGCTCGGCGAAAAACCGCATGGCCTCGATCAGTTGCCCGTCACTGGCGGTGAGGATGTCATCGACGTCGCGCTTGATGATGGCGAAGGTGTAATTGCCCAGGTATTGCGTCTGGGCGCCGTCGGCGATGGTTTTCGGCGTGTCTATCTTGACGATGGTGCCAGCGCGCAAGGACTGCTGACCGTCATTGCCGGCTTCGGGTTCGACCCCATACAGCCTGCATGCGGGCGCCAGCGCACGCGTCGCCAGCGCCGACCCGCTGAGCAGTCCACCGCCGCCCAGACAAACGAACAGGGCGTCGAGTGCGCCGACCTCTTCGAATAACTCCTTGGCCGCAGTGCCCTGGCCAGCGAGGATGTCAGGGTGATCGTAGGGTGGAATCAGCGTCAGTCCTTGCCGCTCGGCCAGCTCGCGGCCAATGGCTTCGCGGTCTTCGGTATAGCGGTCGTAGCTGATGATGGTTGCGCCGTACTCTCTGGTCGCGGCCACTTTCGCCGCCGGCGCGTCGTGGGGCATGACGATGGTCGCCGGTATGCCCAGCAGCCGGGCCGACAACGCGATGCCTTGCGCGTGATTGCCGGAGGAGAACGCAACAACGCCATGTTTGCGCTGCGTGGCGTCGAATGCCGAGAGCGCATTGAACGCCCCGCGGAACTTGAACGCCCCCATGCGCTGAAAGTTTTCGCATTTGAAGAAGACTTCGGCGCCCAATTCGCGATTCACCGTGCGAGACGTCAGGACCGGCGTTTTGTGCGCGTGTCCCTCGATACGTCGAGCGGCGGTAAGCACATCTTCATAGGTTGGCAGCACCAGCGTTTGCATATTCACCCTCCAGGTTGAGTCCGTGCCTGATTCTGGCATATCGGGGACGCCAGTGGATGGGGCGCGACCCGACCTGGAACCCCGCGGCGGCGACGTCGCGGCGACGTTCAACGACAGGTTTGAGGGTGCCCGCAGGTTCATTTGCAGACCAGTCGGTCAGCAAAGAGATCTAGCCGTTTGTCCTGCCTGATTTTTTTCGGGATTACAGCCGCGCATGCCGCCAAGCCCCCGTAAACATTGACCTTGTAGTCACGATCGGACCTTCGTGTTCGAAAACTACATATTTTGTAGTGCGATAAATATTTCACTACAAAACGGTTGACGAAGTGATTTTGCAACTGCATAGTTCAAGCGTCTCCCCGATCGGGAGAGCTGGCAAAAGTATTCCGGGCTCGTTCGACACAGCCGTCGAACATCCTCTGGATGTGTGCTGCCCACAAGGCAGATTGATGAAGCGGAACCCGCAGGATCGACCCACAGGGCCGGGTGCTGGCGAAACATCCTCATGACACTTGTGGTCGACCACGTCGCCCGTGTCCTCATGATGTCCGCCATTCCTCTTCCTGGTCTCGACCTCTGCATTTCAGCCCCCATCGACAGCACACCCAAACGGCCCGGCACCGGCTCTGTGTACCGACGGACCTTGTTTGTCAGCGTGAGCAAAAGGACTGCGAATCGACCGAGGATTCGCCATTACGTTTGAACTAACCAGATAGATTGACGAGTGGTCAAAAAGGGGTATCCAACAATGAATCTGAACAATCAACCTACCATTGATCAATTGGCTCGACTGTTCGCGGCGCGTAAGGACTCCCTTGATAGCCATATTCTCTGGGTCTGTGAGAAAGGTGATGTCCATATGGACGGCCTGGGTGCCTGTACCGAAGAGCAAGAGTTCGCCGAGCAGCATCCGCACATGCGTGCACGGCTGAAGATGTACCGCAAGGGCCATGGCTATGTCGGCAAGAAGGCAGCGGCCGACAAGCAGTTCCTGGGGCAAGTGCTGGAGACGCTGAGCGCCGAATGGGGCGCAGCGCAGAAACAGCCGGACGTCCGCGTCATCGACAAGCTCTGCTGACCGACGGTGCCGCGGGGTCCGTTTCGCGGACGCCCGCGGCGCTCTTGCACAGGGCCGCATCAACGCCTGCGGCCACCCTTACCGGCGCCCTCCCATCCTGCCGCATTCAATCGCCTTGAACTCGGCGTCCTCTCGCCCCTTCCAATGCATGCAGGCCACCTATAGGGCCTTTGCATCAATCCACGGAACATAAAACGCGCAATGCGTAAGAAGGTGCCGCAATGGATCTGGATCAGTTGGGTAAGCACATCAAGGCGGGCGAGGTTGAAGAACTGGACCTCATTTCCGTTGAAGGGGGGTCATACGTCATCCACGCCCGCATGAAGGGCACGTCTCATGCCATCAGCAGCCCCAAGGGCGGCGTCCTGCATGTGGCGTCGGTCGAGGAAGCGCGCAAGTGCCTGACGGCCGTTGCGGAAGTGCCGCTGTTCATCGTGCATCCGGTGGTCTACGACGAGATGGTGGGCCATGCCGCGACCGACCGCTACGTTTCCCGCGAGCCGATACCGTTTCGCTCCAGCCTCTGAGGCCGGTGGTGGACAGGCGCGATCCGGCATGATCGCGCCCGGTCTTCAGAACGCGAGCTTGTAACCGATCGCGATCAACATCACCGCCAGGCACGGACGCAGCACGGCGTCGGGCACACGCCCGGCAAGGTGGCTCCCCATGTAGATGCCCGGCAGTGACCCCATCAGCAGGAAACCCAGCATCGACCAGTTCATGTTGCCCATGCTCGCGTGGCCCAATCCCGCGATCAGGGTGAGTGGTACTGCGTGGGCGATTTCGGTGCCGACCAGGCGTCGGGTGTCGAGAAACGGGTACAAGATGAACAACGCCACCGTGCCCAGCGCGCCGGCACCAATGGACGTCAGCGCCACCATCACACCAAGGATTACCCCGGTCAGCACGGTCAAGCCGTTCAGGCTGCGGGCACTCAGGCGGTAGTGGTCACCCGCATGCCGCTGAGCGAAGGCCAGCAGGCGCTTTTTGAAAAAGATCGCCAGCGCCGTCAGCAGCAGCACCACGCCGAGCGCTTGCTTGATCACCGTGTTCATTGAATCGGGAGCGGTGTGCAGCGTACTGAGAAACCAGAGCGTCAGCCCCGCCGCAGGCACACTGCCCAAGGTGAGCCAGCCCGTGATGCCCCAGTCGATGTTGTCATTCTTCTTGTGGACCAGCACGCCGCCGCTTTTGGTGATTGCCGCGTACAGCAAATCCGTACCGACAGCGGTCGCCGGATTGATGCCGAACCACAGCAGGATCGGCGTCATCAGCGACCCGCCGCCGACACCCGTCATGCCTACGATGAAGCCGACCACCAGGCCTGCGACGACGAAACCTACATTGCCAAAATCCATTGTTCTGCCTGACCAACGTACATCCGAAAAACTGGCGGGCAGGATAGCTATTTTTCGTCTAACGACCTTGCGTTTTCTTCTAAAAACCTAGATCGAAACGATCTATGGTTATAACTGAAGGTCAACCAGGCGCAGGGTGCTAGCGCTTGAACGCCTCGCTGACCTCAACGCGTGGCGACCACGAACAGACGAGGAAACGGCAGCAGTACCGTCCCGTCAGCCAGCGCCGGATAGGCTTGACTGACCGCCTGCAGGTACGTCTCGAGGAATGCGCGCTGCTCGTCTTCGTCCAGCCGTTGCAGGTAAGGTCGCAGCGCCGACCCCTTGAACCACTCCACCACTGCCTCATGTCCGCCAGCAAGCGGGTGATGATAAGTCGTGCGCCAGACGTCGACCTCTGCGCAGTGAGGCTGCAACCATTCGAAGTAAGCGCGTGCCGGGTGACGGTCGGGATGCCTGACGCTGCCGATCTTGTCCGCCCACCGGCCGCTGCTGGCAATTTCACGCGCCAGGCGATGGGCCGGTTCTTCTAGATTGTCGGGGGTTTGCACCGCCAGCGTACCGCCCGGATTCAGCAGATTGACCAGCCGCGGATAAAGCTCGGCATGATCCGGAACCCACTGCAGCGAGGCATTGGCCAGGATCACATCAAAACGCTGATCGGGTCTCCATGTGGCGATGTCGGCCAGTTCGAAGCTCAATTCCGGCAGGCGCTGGCGTGCCTCCTTGAGCATGTCGTCGGAGCTGTCGATGCCACGGATGGTCGCGCTTGCAAAGCGTTCGGCCAGCACTTGCGTGGAGTTACCCGGTCCACAGCCCAGGTCGATGGCGACGTTGACCTCGGTGGTGGGAATCGCCGCGACCAGATCACGGACCGGACGCGTGCGCTGCTGTTCGAACATTGAATACTGCCTGGCGGACCAGCTCATCGGGCATTCCTTCTCTGACTGGGAGGGGAGCGATAACGACAGGCATTGTGCAATGCAGCATGGATTCTGCCTACCATCTCCCCTGCCCTTTACTCACGCCGATCAGCGCATGACCCGACGCGTCATGTGTCCGCCTGCAAAGGGATAGGACACATACAGGCCCGCCTCGACCTGCGCACGGTTGACCTGTGCATGACCTCGTACCTTTTCTGCCGCCGCCAACAAGCTCTGCGCTTCGAGACGGCCGGCCGCCACGGCGTCGATGATCGCCTGGGCGAGGTCATCGAGCCCCGCCTGGCTGGACACCAACAGCAGATGCGCACCGGCACGCAACGCTGCAACGGCCGTGTCGGCAAGGCTGTTGCCGCGCAGAATCGACACGGCGTCGAGGTCGTCGGAAATGATCAGGCCGTCGAAACCCAGGCGATCGCGCAACAGGCCGATCACCGCTTCCGAGGTGCTGGCGGACTGCAGCGGATCCAGGGCCGAAAACACCGCTGGCCCCGGCATGATGGCTTGCACGCCGGCGGCAATGACCTTGCGGAAGACCTCCAGCCCATCGGTCAGCGCGTCGAGCGATCCGGGCACTGTCGCGCGCGCCACTGCAGGATCGTGCTCGGTTTGGTAGTGACCGGGAAAATGTTTAGCCGTGGCAATCACCCCGGCGCGCTGCACGCCGCGAATAAAGGCGCAGGCAATGCGCGCCACCTGGGCGGCATCGGCGCCCAGATTGCGGTTGTGCAGCCAGGGATTGACCCCGGTGACGACATCAACCACAGGCGCCAGGAACAGATTGATCCCCATGACACGTGCCGAACTGGCCATCTCATAAGACCGCGCCTCGATCTCTTCGCAACTCAGATCCTTGAGCTGCTCGGCGGACGGCATGCCCGGCACCAGATGATGCAAACACTGGATCCCGCCCAGTTCCTGGTCGACGGCAATCAGCACGGGACCGCCAGCACATGCGGCAGCGTCCTCGGCGATGCGCATGAAATGAGCCTGTGTTTCTGCGCGTCGTCGCTCGAAGCTCATGCGCCGCGCCAGGTATTCGTCGCGGGTTTCACCGAGCAAGATCGACACGCCGCCGCGCTGCAGATAACGGCGCACTGCATCGTCCAGTTCAAGTTCGGCAAATGCAGGCAACAGCACGGCATACGCGGCTTCTTGCAGTGGGTCAGACATTTATTCCTCCGAAGCGAACAATTGAGCGTGCTCGATGATGACCACGACAATCAACATAACGCTCGTTTATGCTCACTCTAAAGCGAATCAATCTTGGGTCAAGTCATAAATACGATGACCGAGCAACACTGTGCACTTTCAGTGGAGGAATCAGGTCAAGTGCGCTCGCCGCCTCTCGCTCAGGAGAAAATCGCAAGCTCAGGCAGGTCGCGCTTGCAGCACGACGCGCAGACCGGGCTGTGCGTCTTCCATGCAGAGATCGAAGTCATGGGCACGAGCGACTGCCGCAACAATCGCCAGACCAAGTCCGGCACCGCTCACCAGTGGGTCGTGCTGGCCACGACAGAAGCGGCGCAGCACCCGCTCACGATCCTGGCTGGAAATCCCGGGCCCGTTGTCTTGAATTTCGATGCGCACGCGGCCCATCGCGAGCCTCAGGCCCATCTGCACGTGGCCCCCTGACGCAGTGAACTTCAGGGCGTTGTCCAGCAGGTTCATCACCGCTTCCGCCAGCAGTTCGCGGTCGGCCACCAAGGCAGGCACCGGCTCGGCGCGCAGGCTCAGGCGAATGCCCTCCTCCTCGGCCACGGCCTGATAATCCTCGAACAGCTCCTCCAGCAGCGGCGCGGGATTGAGCGTGGCCATGCGTGCAAGGCGCGCATTGCTGTCGATTTCGGCGATGCGCTGCAGCGCACGAAAACGGCCGAGCAGGACATCGGCGGCGTGCAGCGACTTTTCCACGTGAACCTGCAACTGCTCGTCCGGTGTCTCCGACCAGTCCTCCAGCGTGCGATGCAGATGCGCGCGCAGCTTGTTCAGCGGAGTGCGTAAATCGTGGGCCACGTTGTCGCCCACGCTTTTGACTTCCTCCAGCAGCAGGCCGATCTCACTCACCATGCGGTTGACCAGTGACGAAAGCGCGTCCAGTTCGTCGCCCCGCCCGGACAGCGGCAGACGTTGCGACAGGTCACCGCTGGCAATGCGCTGACTGATGATCTGGACCGCACGAACCCGCCGTAATGGCCCCACGCCCAGCAGCACGCCGAGCACCAGACCGATCGCCAGAATCAACGCGGCGCTCCACCACAGTGAGTCAAAGATGATGTCGCGCAGGCCTGCCAGGGTCTTGGCGTTGTAGCCGACGAACAGAATCTGCTCATTGGGCAGGCGCTTGGCCACCGCGCGGGCACCGTCTTCAAAGCCGGTTTCCAGCCAGTCATGGGGCTTGCCGTTGAGCATCACGCCTGGCGGCAACGAGAAAACCTTGCCGCGCAGATAGCGCCCTTGCGCGCTGAACAGACCGTACTGGATCACCCCACGCAGATCACCGGCCTGCAGGCGATCGATCTCGTCGGGCAAATCGTTGGCGTCGACATACAACAGGGCCCGGACTTGCCCGGTGACGATGGCGTCACCCTGGCGCACCATGTAGTCCGCCGCTTGCCAGTAGATCAGGCTGATCAACGACACGACCACGATGACCAGCACCGCGGCATACGTCACCGTCAAGCGGAACGTGGTGGTGCGCGACAGGCGCGGACGCACCTCGGCGCAGCGGGCGGCGGTCAGGTCAGAAAGGTCCGCGGACATAAGCATTCATTGGCCTGGCGCCCGCGCACTGCATGAACGCAGCGGCCAGCGCGCGACAAGCCGTCTCCATTCAGTCATCGTGTACGTTGCGACAGCAATTAGTGGGCCAGTGGCCAGCAGTCAAGGGTTCGCAGCCGTTGTCACGAGCTTGAAACCGGAGCCACGCAGCGTGGTGATGACCGGTGCACAGCCCAGATTCTCCAGACGTTTGCGCAGCCGGGTCAGGTGCACGTCGATCAGCTTGGTGCCCGGATCGAAGTGGTAGCCCCAGACCACCTCGAAAATCAGCGCACGGGTCACCAACGCATCCGGGTTACGCATCAGAAACTCCAGCAGGCGCAACTCGGTGGCCGGCAGCGCGATGGATCGTCCGGCGCAACGCAACTCGCGGCTCAGCAGGTCCAGCACCAGATCGGCGACCTGCAACACGGTCTCCCGCTCGGGAAGGTCGTTGTTGCGGCGCAGCAGCACCTCGATGCGCGTGGCCATCTCTTCGGACACGAACGGCTTGACCAGATAATCGTCACCGCCGGCACGCAGGCCGCGTATCCGGTCATCGACATCACTCATGGCGCTGATCATGAGCACTGGCGTGCGCACACCGGCAGCCCGCAGCGACGTGATGACACCCAGCCCGTCGAGCCCGGGCAACATGCGATCCAGGGTGATCGCATCGAATGTTCCGCTCAACGCTCGCTGCAAACCGAGGGCGCCGTCGGCCACGCATTCGACCGTATAACCGACGCGGCGCAATTGCGCGGCGATTTCCTGAGAAGTATCGGGGTCGTCTTCGATGCACAAGACGTTTCGCATGGCAGCGGGAACCTTTTCAATCGAGTGCATCATGTTAACCCGTGCAAGCGAATGGTAAAGCCGGTGTTGCTCGACCGTTGGTTACGGGCAAAAAAAAACCGCCACAGAGGGAGGGCGGTTAAATAAAAGAGCATTGAAGCGATGAGAGTGACTTCAACTTTCTCGAGACTAATCAAGCGCACGCAGGTTCGACAGTTAATTTTATTTAACCATTCCCGACTGATATTGGCCCCTGCCAAACAAGACAGCCGTGATATAAAACGCCACGACGCAGATCATTCAACGTTGCCCGCAACGTCTTATATCTATAAAGATTCTGCGACTTCAGCCACTCGCTGAACTTTAGTCAGCCTGCCGTAATGCCCGGTTTTCTCATACTCGCCGCCACTTCGAGCGGATCGTATGGGCACGCCTGTGAGCCATATCTATACCAGGGGAATTAAAACGATGAGTTCAACACGTTGGAGCGCGGTCGCCTTGGCCGTTTCGGCCGCAGTGAGTCAAATGGCATGGGCGGAATCCGTTACCGATCAATCCGAATCCAAGGGTTTCATCGAAGACAGCAGCCTCAATGTTCTGGCGCGCAACTATTACTTCAATCGCAACCGCACCAATGGCGGTGTCGATAATCGCGACTGGACTCAGGGATTCATCGCCAATTACAGCTCCGGCTTCACTCAGGGCACTGTCGGCTTCGGCGTCGATGCCTACGGTTACTGGGGCGTCAAGCTCGACGGCGAGAGCAAGTACTCGGGCACCGGCAACTTGCCCGTCAACGATGACGGCGATCCGCGCGACAGTTACGGTTCCGCAGGCGGCAGTATCAAGATGCGGATTTCAAAGACCGAATTGCGCTACGGCAACATGCAACCGACTTCTCCGGTATTTGCCGTGGGCGGCAGCCGCCTGCTTCCGCAATCGGCCACCGGTTTCAATCTCAACAGCAGTGAGTTCGACGGACTGGATCTGGAAGCCGGTCGTTACACCAGCACCAACAGCGGCATTACCAGTAACCACGATCATGATATTTACGCCCTTTATGCAGGCGTGACCGCCGACAGCGTCAGCTTTGCCGGTGCCAAATATGCAATTACCCCGGCGCTGGGTGTCAGCTTCTACGGTTCGGAATTCAAGGACATCTGGAATCAGTACTACGTCAACGCCAACTACACGTTGCCACTGAGCGACGAACAATCGTTGCTGTTCGACGTTAACTTGTACCGCACCCTGGATGAAGGTCAGGCCAAGGCCGGCACGATCAATAACACCACGTATTCGGCGTCGGCCGCATATTCATTCCTGAGTGCGCACACGTTGACGTTGTCGTATCAGAAAGTGCACGGCGACACCCCGTTCGACTACGCCAGTACCGGTGATAACGGCGGTGGTGAAGGCGGAGACTCGGTGTTCCTGGCCAACTCCGTTCAATGGTCGGACTTCAACGGTCCGGGTGAAAAATCCTGGGGCATCCGTTACGACCTGAACATGGCCACTTACGGCGTGCCGGGTCTGAGCTTCATGACCCGCTACCTGAACGGCTCTAACGTCGATGGCACCCACACCCCGTCCAACAGCCGCTACGTCGGACTGTATGGCAGTGACGGCAAGCATCACGAAACGGATATCGAAGCCAAATACGTCGTCCAGACCGGTCCGGCCAAGGATCTCTCGTTCCGCATTCGCCAGGCCTTTCACAACGCCAACGCCGATCAGGGCGAAGGCGATCTGAGCGAATTCCGTCTGATCGTGGATTACCCGATCAGCATTCTGTAAATCGCTCGCGGCTGCTTCGCGGCAGCCGCTCTGCCCATCCCCTTCCCGCAGCGCCTCCCCCGCACCTCTCTCTAAGCTCGTTCAGCCCACTGTCCGATCGGCAGTTTTTTGCCACTCGCGCTTTTCATTTTCGTTGCGGCTGGTCAACATACGCAGCCTCCGAAAAAAACAATGACTGCAGCATCGATGCAAATGATTTCGGTTCTTGCTCAAGTGCACACTTGCAAGGAACGGAACAGTACTTTGGCCCACTCCAGAACAACGGCGAAGTGCGCATTGAACGGACTGCGGAGCACCTGTGCCCGACACGATTACTCTTAACTATTCAGGATGAATGATGCGTCGTTTAATGCCGACAGCTGCGTTGGCCCTTGCCCTTGCTGGCTGCAGTTCTACACCGAATAACCCGTCGCTGAATCTGGACACCCGCAAAAGCGCTTCCGAATACGCGCAGTGCGTGTTTCCCAAATGGCAACAGATCAAGCCAGACGCTTCCATGACCGAGAGCAAGGGGCATTACAAGTTGCTGGTGGTCAGCAAAGTCGCCTCCGATGAGATTCTGGAAATCTACAAAGGCAACCCCACGACTCGCGTCTTCCTTTACCAGCGGGCGCCGCTCTCGTCGGCATTCGGTCGCAACGCGCTGGAACAGGCCGCCCGCGACTGCCTGTAAAGCGCCCTTACGCTTCAGCCATGACGAGCGCTCGTGGGCGATGTCCACAGCGTTCGCCCGGGTAAAAGCCCTTCCCTCAACGGCCACTGCAGCAGCATGGCCGTAGCCCGGTCAGGCAATCGGCCTGAACTTTCAGTTTTCCGTCCGCCTCTGAAAACCAACACGTCAGCATCCGTACGCCTGCATCGCAGGTGACACGACGTCGTTTCAACCATTGAGGAGATCGTGAACATGAGCACTGAACTGAACGGCAAGAAGGTACTGATCATCACGGCCAACACCGGGATCGAACGTGACGAGCTGCTCAAGCCTCTGCAAGCCTTGAAAGACATGGGCGCAACCGTCACCCATGCCACGATCGAAGGCGGTGCCGCCCAGTTATTCCTCCACGACACCGACAAGGATTCGCGTGTCACTTCCGACAGCAAGCTTGCCGGCCTGACCGCCAGCCAGTTCGATGCGCTGGTGATTCCCGGCGGCACTGTCAATGCCGACACCCTGCGCCAGGACAGCGATGCCCAGCGCCTGGTCAGCGAGTTCGCCAAGGCCGGCAAGACAGTCGCAGCCATCTGTCACGGCCCGTGGCTGTTGATCGACGCGGGCGTCATCGAGGGCAAGACCCTGACGTCATACCCGAGCGTGCGCACTGACCTGCTCAATGCCAAAGCGGCAGGCTGGGTCGACACCGAAGTCAAACAGTGCCCGGCCAACGGCTGGACCCTGATCACCTCACGCACGCCGGATGATCTGCCGGCCTTTAACGAAGCCATCGGCAAATCGCTCATCGCCGCATAACCGTCAGGCCTCGCGCCTGGCCGCACCGCGAAAAAAAAGACGCCGCTCGATAGCGGCGTCTTTCATATGGCGGAACAGACACGCGCGGTTACAGGTTCAGTCACCTTCGCAAGCGAAAATACTTGCAACCATTTTTTCGCCGCGCAGGTCGACATTGAAAGGACGCCACGACCATCGCTGGTGCCGAGACGAGATCGATACATGATTGGAATCATTGTCCCTGCGCACAACGAAGAAGATTTTCTGGATGACTGCATCAAATCGCTGATCGCCGCCAGTGCTCATGAAGAGCTCGCGGGCGAGCCGGTTGAGATCCTGATCATGCTCGACGACTGCACCGATGACTCGGTCAGCGTGGCCCAATCCCACAGCGTGCTGACGCATCTGTGCGAGTACCGCAATGTCGGCATGACCCGTGCCGCGGGTGCGCGCTTGATGCTCGAACGCGGCGCCCGCTGGCTGGCGTTTACCGATGCCGACAGCGTCGTGCCTTATGCGTGGCTCGCCGAGCAGATGAGCCTGAAAGCCGACGCGGTGTGTGGCATCGTTCAGGTCAGCGACTGGTCGGAGCATCCCGAGCAAGTGCGCCTGCGCTACGACACGCTGTATCGTCCCGTCGAGGATCACCGGCATATTCACGGCGCCAACCTGGGCGTGTGTGCCAAGGCTTATCAACGGGCAGGTGGCTTCAAAGCCCTGCCCGCTCATGAAGATGTGCACCTGGTCGAGGACCTGCAGCGTATCGGCGCGAGAATCGCGTGGACCGCACGCAACAGCGTCGTCACCAGCGCGCGAAAAAACTACCGATGCAAGGAAGGTTTCGGCGATTACCTCAACTCGTTGGCGGCGCCCTCGTTAATGAGCTAACCCTGTCTATAGCGGGTACCGGGCGCTGACGTCCGGTGTGGGTTCTGCACCGCTCATTTACACCCAGCCGGAACGACTTTTCATGCAACCGATAAAAAACCGGGCCAATCCCGGCGACGACGACACACTGGGCGGCGGCATGCCCAGCGCCAGCGTTGCAATGCCCAAAACCGGCAACTGGTTCAAGCGCCTGCTGGCCTTCACCGGCCCCGGCTACATGGTCGCGGTCGGCTATATGGACCCCGGCAACTGGGCGACCGACATCGCCGGCGGTTCGCAATTCGGCTACATGCTGCTCTCGGTCATTCTGCTGTCCAACCTGATGGCCATTCTGTTGCAGGCGCTCTCGGCACGCCTCGGCATCGTCACCGGGTGGGACCTGGCGCGTGCTTGTCGCGAGCGCTACAGCCGGCCGGTCTGCATCGCGCTGTGGCTGGCCTGCGAGACCGCGATCATCGCCTGCGACCTGGCCGAAGTGATCGGCACCGCCATTGCCCTCAACCTGCTGTTCGGTATCCCGCTGGTCTGGGGTGCGGTGCTGTCGGCCATCGACGTGTTCTTGATTCTGCTGCTGATGGGTAAGGGTTTCCGAGCCCTCGAAGCCTTCGTCATCGCGCTGCTGCTGATCATTTTCGGCTGTTTCGCGATCCAGATGGTGCTGGCCCGCCCAGACCTCGCGGAGCTGTTCGCAGGCTTCATTCCGAAGGCCGAAGTGGTGACCAATCCGGCCGCGCTGTATCTGGCGATCGGCATCATCGGCGCCACCGTCATGCCGCATAACCTCTACCTGCACTCCTCCATCGTCCAGACCCGCGCCTACCCGCGCACCGACGAAGGCCGACGGATCGGCCTGCGCTGGGCGGTGACGGACAGCAGCATTGCATTGACCCTGGCGTTGTTCGTCAACGCGGCGATTCTGATCACCGCAGCAACCGTCTTCCACAAGGCCGGCAAAACCGATGTGGTGGAAATCGAGCAGGCGTATCACCTGTTGTCGCCCATGCTCGGCGTCGGCGTCGCCTCGATGCTGTTCGCCGTGGCCTTGCTGGCATCGGGGATCAACTCCACCGTGACCGCCACCCTTGCGGGCCAAATCGTCATGGAAGGTTTTCTGCGCATGAAGCTGCCGGGCTGGGTGCGTCGTCTGCTGACCCGAGGGCTGGCGATCATTCCAGTGATCGTGGTGACCAGCCTGTACGGCGCGCAGGGCACGGCTAAATTGCTGGTGCTCAGTCAGGTGATCCTGTCGATGCAACTGCCTTTCGCCATCGTCCCGCTGGTCCGGTTCGTATCGGACCGGCAACTCATGGGCAGCTTCGTCACAGGCCGCGTGCTGACCTTCACCGCGTGGGCGATTGCGCTGTTGATCATCGGGCTGAATGTCGTGCTGTTGACCAACACGTTCATGGATTGAGCGCCCGCCATCGCGACCGGCGCCCGTTGCTTCTGATGCGAGGCGTCAGTGCGACGCGCCGTGATCATGGTCCATGTTCATCGTGTCCATGGCGGCGCGGGCCTGCGCCTTGACCGTCAGGGTTTCGCGGCCACCCTTGGCGTCTTCGATGGTCAGGGTCAGCGGCACCTCGTCGCCCTCTTTGATCTGCCCCACCAGCCCCATCAGCATCACGTGATAGCCGTCCGGGTCCAGCGAGACCGTCTTGCCCGCTGGCAGCGCGACCGAATCCACCGGCCCCATGCGCATGACGTCGTTGGTCATGTTCATCTCATGAATCTGCACGTTCGTGGCGGCTGGAGAACTGACACTCAGCAGCTTGCTGTCGGTGTCCGCGGTGAGGCGCATGAACGCGCCGGAGGAAGGCTGACCGGGCACCGACGTGCGCACCCAGGCGTCGTCGACGCGCGTCTGTGCCGATGCCGAAGCACCCGCAGCGGCAAGCAATGCAATGAATGCGGCCCAGGCCGTTTTGCGCAACAGAGGGGTCATCAGCATACCTCCATGACAGTGAGCAGATCTTCCGCGCATTGTTTGGCGGAGAGTGAAGGCGACAGGCCCAGGCGCAGGTTACCGCGTGAGTCGAAAACGAAGCTGGTGGCCGTGTGGGACATGGTGTAGGTGTCGCCGATGGGCACTTTCTCGTAGAACACGCCGAACTCCTTGGCCACGTGCTCGGTTTGCGCAGGCGTACCGCGCAATGCCACGAAGCCTGGGTCGAACTGCTTGACGTAAGCGTCGAGGATCTGAGGCGTGTCGCGCTCCGGATCGACGGTGATGAAGATGACCTGCAAGGTTTTGCCGTCCTCGCCCATGATCTTCTTGATCTGGGCTGCGCGGGCCAGAGCGGTCGGGCACACCGATGGACACTGGGTGAATCCGAAGAACACCATCGGCATCAGGCCGCGATAGCTGGACAGCGTCTTCACCTCGCCTTGCGTGTCGGTGAGCTTGAAGGTACGGCCCATGATCTTGTTGCTCAGGTCCTTGCCGTATTTGAAATCCAGCGCGGTGGTCGAACCATCGCAACCGGCGAGCAGGCCCAGACCCAGCAGGCCCATCCCGGTGACCACCTGACGGCGGGTGAGTAAATCATTCATAAGACGAACTCTCGCAAACAATGGCCAGCATAGACGCCAGCCCTTTTCCATCCAGCCCGGAACATTGCCGACCCGCACACGGGGTAGCCGGGCAGCCCAAGGAGGATCGAGCGAAACAGCGGTGCCCGGCTTTCGCGCCGGGACATTGCGGGCCGCCCGCTCAGGGCGCTTGGGGCAGCAGCGCGGGAAAGAGATGTCGCGGGGGTTTGCGCAACAGAGGGGCGTAACGCAGTTGCGGCCTGCGCCGTTGATTCGCCAGCCAGGTAAGACCTACGAAAAACACCAGCGACAGCGCCAGCGTGCCGGCGAATGCGCAGTCGGTCATCGACAGTTTCATCAACTGCGCATGATCGCCCATCTGCGCCATGTCCATCCGGGTGTCGCCAGCCACGGCGGACATGCCGGGGTGCTCGCTGCAGGCCAAGTCCGCGCTGTTTTGCCCACTGAACTGGTTGAACGCCCGCAGCATCTGCCCATGGCTGAGGCTGCACACGAGCCCGCTGAACAGGATGGCGCCGTAGAGCATCCAGGCAATGAGCGATTGGTGGGTTCGGACGAATTTCATGGGGCGCGATTCTACCGCGTTGCGGGTCCGCGCACGCCCGGCCCTCTGACTGCCGGGTGCGACAAAACCGCACAGGCCTGGCACTGCGTTCGGGCACCGCCCCCTGTCGCCCGACCCTGCACGCGCAATCGGCGCGGATTCTTATTGAACCCCGGACCGCGATCAATGCCGAATTCGATGAACAGCCTGCGCACTACGCGTCAGCCCTGAAACGCCGGGAGAAACTCAGGCATGCGCGACGACGCAATCACCCTCGAAACCGCACTGGCGTCCTTTGCCCAGCGCCTTAACGCCGCCGCGCCGGACGCAGCACTGCGTGCCGCGATGATCCGCTGCATCGAGTCGGACCTGGATCGACTGCCACTGCCGGGCGCCGGCCGCACCCTCGCCCGCTGGCAGCAGCTGGCCGCAGTCGCAGGGATCGACCTGGCGTTGTTCAAGTTGTTCGAAGGCCACACCGACGCCCTGGCGATCCTCGCCGAGCTGAACGCTGCGCCGTTCGCCGGACACGGCATCTGGGGAGTCTGGGCCGCCGAGCCTCCGAATGCCCGCGTTCGGGTGAGCCAGCCGGACAACGGCCAGGTCCGCCTCGATGGCCGCAAGGCCTGGTGCTCCGGCGCTCAACAGGTCGACTACGCGCTGCTCACCGCATGGGATGCAGAGGACCGGCCTTACCTGGTCGCCGTGCAGCTCGATCAGCCGGGCGTCAGCATCGACGCCCAGGCCTGGCAAGCCGTCGGCATGGCCAGTACCGCAAGCGTGGACGTTCACCTCGACAACGCCGTGGGACATTGCGTCGGCGAGAGCGGCGATTACCTGGCGCGGCCGGGCTTCTGGCAAGGCGGCGCGGGCATTGCAGCGGGTTGGTACGGCGCCGCCGTAGCGCTGGCCAGATCGCTGCACCAACAACGTCGCCAGGGCCGCCCCGATCCCCACGCCGATGCGCACCTGGGCAGCGTCGACGCCGCGCTGTTGGGCGCAGCGGCGGCCATGCGTGAATGCGCCGCCTGGATCGACGCTCACCCGCGCGAGGATGCGCGCTTGCCGGTTCAGCGTCTTCGGGCGCAGGTTGAAATGGCCGTCGAACAGGTCAGCCGTCATGTCGGTCGCGCCCTCGGTGCCACGCCGTTCTGCCGCGATGCGCACTTCGCCCGGCTGGCGGCCGACCTGCCGGTGTTCATCAGACAAAGCCACGCCGAGCGTGATCTGGCCCAGTTGGGCCAATTGCTTGCCGCGCGGCAAGCCGAGGACTGGTCACTATGACTCAGCAATTGCCCTTCGGCGTCAGTGGCACGCCGCTCAGTGAGTGGCAAAACAGCGTGGCCCTGCGCGGCTGTCGGCCTGTCACACGTGACGAACTGGTACCGCCGGGGTCTCGGCTGATCGTGCTGGCGCCCCATCCGGACGATGAGGTCCTGGCCTGCGGCGGGCTGCTGGCGGCCATGGCCGATCGCCAGGACGATGTGCAACTGATCGCCGTGACCGATGGCGAAGGCAGCCATCCCGGCTCCGCCCACTGGCCCGCGCCGAACCTGCGCAGTGCACGGCGCAAGGAAAGCGAGCAGGCCCTCGCCAATCTGGGCTTCGACGTTTCCAGGCTGGTCTGGCAACGACTGGGCATGCCCGATGGCCAGGTCGAAGCCCACGCCGAAACACTGATTGCCCTGTTGACCGAAGATCTGCGCCCTGGCGACGTGCTGCTCAGCACCTGGCGCCACGACGGCCACTGTGATCATGAAGCCGTCGGCCACTGCGCCGCGCAAGCCGTGGCCAACACCGGCGCGACTCTGCTGGAGATTCCCGTGTGGGCCTGGCACTGGGCCGAACCCAATGACCCGCGCATTCCGTGGGAGCAGGCCCGCAAGCTGATGCTCAGCGACGCGCAACTGCAGCGCAAACGGCTGGCGATCACTGCGCATGCCAGTCAGTTGCACGATGATCCCAGCACCGGCGCTGCGCCGGTGCTGAGCCCCGCCACGCTGGAGCGCCTGCTGCAGCCTTTCGAACTGGTGTTTCTGTGAGCCTTCCTGCCGAGTATTTCGATGAATTGTTCGCCGACAACGACGACCCCTGGGCCTTCCGCACACGCTGGTATGAACAACGCAAACGTGACCTGACATTGGCCGCGCTGCCTCGCCAGCGCTATGCACGAGTGTTCGAGCCGGGCTGCGCGAATGGCGAGCTGAGTCTGCGTCTGGCCCAACGCAGCGACGCGCTTTTATGCATGGACATGAGCCTGCGGGCCGTGGAACTGGCAACGCAACGGCTGAGCCAGTATTCGCGCGCTCAGGTCATACAGGGTTGTCTGCCGCAGGATTGGCCGACTGGCCAGTTCGACCTGATCGTGGTCAGCGAGTGGGCGTATTACCTGACCCCAGACGCCTTCGTCGCAGTCATCGAGCGCATGCGCGACAGCCTGACCGCTGACGGCGCGGTACTCGCCTGCCACTGGCTGCATGCCATCGACGGCTGTCCGATGGATGGCCGGGGAGCCCATGATTTGCTCGATTCGCACCTGTCACTGCAGCGCACCCTCAGGCACGAGGAAACGGATTTTCTGCTGGAGATGTGGAGCAAGCGCCCCGGCGGATTCGACCTGAACGAGCGTGTGATCTGAGTTGATCTGACACCCGCCCTTGCCCTTGTCGGAACCCAGTATCAGGCGCTGCACATCGAGCGGTCACTGCACCCGCGGTGGCGCCGGCAGATCGGGTTCAGGCAGTTGCCCCAGCCGCTGTTGCACGAACTCCCGCGCCTGACGGGTCAACTGATCGAGGTGACGGTCCCGCTGCTTCTCCGCGTCGACCATCGCACGCTTGCCGTTCTGCTTGAGCAGGTAGCTGTGAATCTGCCGCACTTCGAGCGAGTTATAGATTGGCGCCACATCCAGCACTGCCAGCAGGCCGTCAGTCTGGTGGTCACGGGTATTGAGCAGCACCTGCGGGCCCCGCGCGCTCAGGACCTGAAAGCCCATTGCCTCGAACCAGCTGACCTTGCCGACAAAGCAGGCCAGCTCCGCGTGGGGATAGCGTGCGGTCATCGCTGCCAGCATCGCTCGGGCGATGCCTTGCCGACGCCGGCTGGCATGGACCGCCATGTACGCCACGGCGCACGCATCGGGATCATCCTGCACCGGCAGATACAGCAAAAACCCTGCAACGATGGAGGGATCCTCATCGTCCAGCGCGACAATCAGCTCCACCGGGAAACCTCGTGAGCCGTTCATGGCCTGTAGGTACTGATGCACCTCATGGCCGACGCCGTACTGGTACAACGGATACAACGGGTTGCTCGGCGCGATCGCGACCATGCTGATGTCCGTCACGTAGTCGATGACCATCTGCGTGATCTGACTCTCGATCGATTCCGGCGGACTGTTTTCAAGGCGGGTGATGATGGGCATGCGTTTCCTGACTCGGGTAAAGACGTGCGGCGCTGCGTTCACAAGCGCCGGGCGTCCGTATCATACCTTGTTACGCCCATCACTCGACTGGCTGCCGGCGGGATGTCTGGCCTGGTTTTTGGGCTCACGCCTGAGAGATATATCGAGCAGGCGTATCAGCGCTAACTATTAAAAACTTCCGAAACCAATTTTTCCTGCATCTCTTTTGGAATCTGTACTGCTCTCGCTGCGATGGATAAAATCTCATGGGTAATGCTCAAAGCCCAGCAAAGCGAATCATCGATATTGAACGCTCTCACCACACCAACCGCTTCGGTGCACCATCGCCCAAAGTAACGGCCCATCTGAAACTCGCTTGAAGAAGTGATCGCATCAAGGACGCTTGCCATCCTGGCTTCATCTTTTCGAGCAAGCTCAAAGTAGAACTGCAAATCTGGCAAAGAATTTTCTACCGATCAAATCAAAGACCAAACTCTCCCCTTTCAGACCCTTTAAATACAAACCCCATGCTACCTACTTAGCACTCGCTGAAAAACGGTATCGAGATCTACATCAAACTCGCGAGCAAAATACGTCTTTAAATTTTCAATATAAATCCGCGCCCCAAATACGGCTTCATTAAATGGAATGCGCTTCTTGAAACCGCTTAACAACCAACACGATCCTACCTCATAATCATTTTCAAGTGGCGAAGAAGTCAGCGACAGCAGAGGCTCTTCTTCTTCATCCATGGAGACATAATACAGCATAGCCCCCTCAAACTTGCCAGCGTCCTCAAGCCATCTAACAAGCTCAATAGCAAACTCAACCAGCAAGCAGTGCTCCAAAAGAAGAAATCGCTGCCCTTCATATAAAAAATTCACCTCACCCTCCGTATAAGCAATCACATCAACATCACTCTTTCCAGAAGAAACAGATATAACTTTAAAATCTATGTCCATCATACTATCTCTCATGAACAGGAAATGCGTTAATTACTCTACCGTCCATACCTACAATAACTTTTCCCTTTGACACCTATTTCTAGGAGCGCTTTTTTCTTTAACAGTATTCAAATCCTGGTCGCAAACCAAATAATATACCGACCAGCTTCATGCCCTAAATGGACATCACGTAGGGCCGAGTCTAGTTTTATCTTTAAATCAGATCAATCCCTACCCACAGCCCTAGGATATTAAACTCTTGGTCACACCAGCTTTAGGCGCTGCCTGAATAAAGTTAATCCACTCGCACAAGACCGTCTCGAAGAATTGAACATCAATAGTTTCAGAACAATCCTCGTCATGCAATGAGTATATTATCGCTATTGAAGCTGATAGCTTAACCCCCCAACTTTCCCGACTCCAATAGAGCTCCTCGCCCGCATCCGCGGCTGATTTTATCCTACGCAAGCCTTCCTCAAGCCACAGAATCGTATCAATAGGTCGCTGCCCTCCGTCGTCGGTCAACAGGCATAAAAGAGGACTCACATCGTATTCATTGGTCGTATCTGACTCACATAAGGGATACAGACTATCAAACATGATGCTCCAAAAAAAACGTAATTTCATCCAGACCTACCTATAAAAATGGAAAAACCGTAGTTTTAGGGCTTAGCCAACCAGACACTTTTACCCCGCTTGGAGTTACCCCGTTCCATCTGTTACCTACCACGGTTTTATTCTTGAACGCCTCATCCACTTTATCCTTTACACGGTCAGCACTCCAAGAATCAGGAAACATTGTCGAGAACCCACCATTGTTACTTTTTGGAAGATACTGCGCGGGATTAGCCGGATCTGCAACCTCAATTTTAGCTTTATAGACTCCCTGTGCGTTCGGCGACTCGACTGTATCGGCTATGACTCTAACTTCTCCGGTCGCGATCGAATGCCCGCCTACCACATCACCATTTTGTTTTAATTCAGCGCTCAGTATGTGCCCGTCAAAATCTATTGGCGCCGTAACTTTGCCTACGTCAAGCGAGGCTTGTGCGTTGAGATCTACAGCTGAGTCTCTCACCGGATGGGAATACGGCGCTCCTGCTTCGGCATCAGTCTTAGAACTGTCAGGGTTTAGGTTTTTGGTTGGGTTTTTTTCAGAATCTTTAGCAATGGCGGCAGCGGATTTGCTTGCCAGAACATCTGCCACTTCGGCGACCGTTTTTGCACCTATCACAGCGGCGAAAATACGTACGGCTAAAAGTGCCGCTCCAGCCGTCAATACCGACGCGGTAATAATGATCGCAAGCATCGCACCTTGACCGAGCCCGGAGTGGCTGTACTTATAAGAGTCGTGCGTCTCCTTGATCAGCTTCCAGTCAACATCCCCCCGCTTCTCGGCGTCCTTCAGCCAAGCCAAGTCGGGATCGGCTTTGACCATCGCATCAATTGCTTGACTGACAGTCTGCCTATTCACCTGCTTCACATCGATGTGCAGGCCATCCACCGCCTTGATTGCCAAGTTGCCTTTGGCGATAAGCTCGCTCTGGCGGAGGGTTTCATCGGTGCGTCCCTTACCCGACATCGACGTCCAGGCGAGACTGCTGTTGCTCTTCTCGTGACTCTCCTGATGAAGATCTTTCACACCTTCAAAAGTGATTGCACCACCACTATCGAGCGTCAGGTCTTTGCCACTCTCTAGCCTAGCCACCTGATAGTGCTCATCGCCTCCGCTGACCAGCATCATGTTGCCGCCGGAGGTGATTTCGCTGCCGATGTTGGTGACGTGCGTCACCTCATCACGCTTGGTTTTCTTCCTACCGAACGAGCCTTTGCTTTTCTTGTTGTAGAGCGAGTAATCACTGTCCTGAGCGGCGAGAATGTCGAGCTTGTCGCCCGCCACCAGGTAGGCTTCGTCGCCTGCGGTGATGCGGCTTGAGATGACGGCCAGGTTCTGCCCGGCACTGAGGGCGACGCTGCCGCCTGCGTTGATCTCGGTCGAGACCTGATGGACATGATCCTCCTGGATCGTCAGTTTCTTGCTCTTGGACAGGTAGTGATCTTCATTGGCCGCCGAGGCGATGGTGACGTTCTCGGTGGCTGCAATCGCGATATCGCGCTTGGCATCGATCTGGGTCGGGATGGCGGTGATATCTCGTCCAGCCTGCACTGACAGATCACGCCCTGTGCTCACCGTCGCACTTATTTGGGTGACATCGCTGCTGGTGTGCTTGCGGTTCAGTACCGGGCTGTCGGCCACCTGGCTGGAAACGGTGTTGACGTCACGTCCGGCACTCAGGGTCAGGTCGCGCCCGCTCTGCAACGCGCTGCCAATGTTGTTGATGTCTCGGCCTGCGGAAACGCTCAGGTCATTGGCCGCTTCGATGCGTGCAGCACTGTCTGCGTAGTCCTTGTGCAGTTGGCCACGAGTGTCGCTTTCCAGTGAGGCGACGGTGCGCTCTTTGGCAACTTCGCCACAGATAACAGACTCGTCACAAGATCAGTCACAATTAAATCCGGTCACCATCTGATAATTCCAGGCCCCCAATGGCCTTACCGCAGAAAATCCATAACTACTTCTTTAAATTCTGAAGAGGCATATTGACAAAGGCTTTCCGCTTGAAGCTTACGACATATATTTATTCCACTCCGGATGAATGCCGTCTTTATATCGCCATTTTTTGCCTACCATGTAGGCATTCTCACCAAAATAACCGCGAATTTTCTCTCGAGTAGAACCCGAAACCATTTCAGTCACATCTGCTGTAGACTGTAGCCAGTAGATATCATTGGCGATTTGCTCAACTTGGTAGAAAGGAGCATTCTCAATTTTATCTCTGCCAAACATTTCCACATAAGGTCTACCATAAATGGACACATTTGGAATCTCTGGAAGGCGCATCATCAAATTAAACGGTGTATCCCATCCATCGCAGTTCATGCTTCTCATGTCCCCATACGCGACATTGCACACCACCGCCAGATCTTTGATGAAAGACAGATAATCATGCAAAATTTTGGGATTCCGCCGATAAGCGTTCGACAATAAAAAACCACCAAAATAAGACAGCAAATTATTTGCCCGATCCCACTGGAGCTGGTATTCACAATCTTTATTGGCCGACAAGACCACCCCACCAGCCCCACTTTTACTTTCCTGCCCGACGAGAACTCGTACAATGTCTTCCACGCACTCAATAATTTCGTCACCCGAAAACAGTCCGTAACGAATAGGCTTTAAATTAACGGGAGACTCGAAAATTGCCTCAATAACTCCAGCGGCAATATCACCCTCCGAGAAATCATCGGTTGTGCTAAGCGAAACGCTTATCCCTGCTACCAAATTGCTCACTTAACGCCCACCTGTTGAATTTGCACGCCGCGTTGACGTGCGTAGTTTAGCAAAGATGGGTTGATCGGCGTATCCCCCATCGGCGTGTAATAAAATCAATGCGTTGGCGACGAAAATCGTCCCAGCAGAAAAATTGGCCCCATTCGAGGATACTGAAGTTATATCCGGCTTGCTCGCTAGGTTGCTTTATAGAACTCCTCATACTCGCCAAAAAAATCGCCGGAGTAAATTCCTTGGAGATTTATCGCATTGATTCCTTCAGCCCCAAGCGACATTCCCGCCGAATCATTGTAGGAAGCGCTGTCAGGTACTGTTTTTTTTGCGAAATCATTTACCTGACTGAACCCAACGGCGGCAGCGACAACTCCAGCTTCATTAGTAATATTTGACAGCAAGTTATCACTAAGGCGCCCACCATTGATCGCCGTCTCAACGACTGCTGATGTTATGCCTTGAGCAACCAAATGAACCGCAAAATCGCGAATACCCTCAAGCGTCGTTAAATCAAACCCTTTAGTCAGGCTGTTGAAAGGTTTGGTTGTTCCTCCTAACTTAGGGTCGATTACCCCTGTAGTAAACCCGGCAACCATCCCCGAAATAGCCGCATTTTTTAAAGCGTCGCTGCTAAGCGTCTCTTTTAAGGCCGCGCCTAAGTTGCCTTTATTGTTAATCAGGCTGACAGCGCCCGTACCGGCCATAGAGGTCAATGCGGCGGTGGCCATCGGATTGCCCCATCCTGCTTCGGTAAAGCTGGCCACAGCAGCCACGGCTTCAGCAGTGGTCGCTGCCGCCATGGTCGTTCCTGCACCCGCCTCAACTCCCGCCATCATCCCTACTGCGCCGCTTGCGGCACCCGCAGTCAAAACTGTCACGATGATGATCGCCAACATCGCGCCTTGGGCCCAGGCCCGAATGGCTGTATTTATAAGAGTCGTGCGTCTCTTTGATCAGCTTCCAGTCAACATCCCCCCGCTTCTCGGCCTCCTTCAGCCACGCCAGATCTGGATCCGCCTTGACCATCGCGTCAATTGCTTCACTGACGGTCTACTGATTGACCTGCTTCACATCAATGTGAAGGCCATCCACCGCCCTGATCGCGATGTTCCCTTAGCGATCAGTTCACTTTGACGCAGGGTTTCGTCCGTGCTGCCTCTACCCGACATGAAGTTCCACGAAAGGCTGGTATTGCTCTTCTCATGACTCTCCTGATGAAGATCTTTCACACCTTCAAAGGTGATTGCACCACCGCTATCGACTGTCAGGTCTTCGCCGCTGTGGAGCTTTGCCACCTGATAGTGCTGATCGCCTCCGCTAACCAGCATCATGTTGCCGCCAGAGGTGATCTCGCTGCCGATGTTGGTGACATGCGTCACCTCATCTCGCTTGGTTTTCTTCCTACCGAACGAGCCTTTGCTTTTCTTGTTGTAGAGCGAGTAATCACTATCCTGAGCGGTGAGGATGTCGAGCTTGTCGCCCGCCACCAGGTAGGCTTCGTCGCCTGCGGTGATGCGGCTTGAGATGACGGCCAGGTTCTGCCCGGCACTGACAGCGACGCTGCCGCCTGCGTTGATCTCGGTCGAGACCTGATGGACATGATCCTCCTGAATCGTCAGTTTCTTGCTCTTGGACAGGAAGTGATCTTCATTGGCCGCCGAGGCGATGGTGACGTTCTCGGAGGCTGCAATGGCGATATCGCGCTTGGCATCGATCTGGGTCGCGATGGCGTTGACCTCGCGACCCGATCTCTGGCGGAAGCGCTACTGAACCAGATCCTTGACTAACTGTTCATCGACGATCTGCGAGACCCCATCCAATGCTGTACGCAACAACTCGGGCTCGGTGCGATACCTTAGCGGCGTGTAGCCATAAGTGTTGCCACTATTAAACGGCGTTATGTATTCCGTTTTTTGCCATACGCGTTCGTCCCCCCGCTTGAGACTGCCTCTGACACTGATTGTCGGGTAAACCACACTACTAAACCCTTGGGTGAGCGCGAACCCCCAATTGTTGACCGTCAGCTGAAGCTCGGCATCGGCAGCTGTCTGCTCACTGACAATTTTGAAACGCCCGGTTGTCGCTAGTTTATCCGCGAAGTTCTTCCTGACTATTTCACCAAGGTCGATATTGGCGCTATTCATGCTGTAGACAATCGCCTCCACTGTCGACATGGAGGCCAAATCCCCGGCTTTCATCCCCGCCGCAAAACCAGCACCGGAAAGGGCCGCAGTGCCAACGCCGGAAGCCTTGAACGCAGCACCCGCTGCAACGCCGGCACCCGCACCCAACGCAGCACCCCATGCTTGCTCACGCCCCATGTAATTAATATCTTTTGTCGACCAGACTACAGGGAGAATCTTGATGGTGTGAATTTGCGACTGGTATTCGGGCTTGAATTTTTGATTGCTGCAGCCGGAGAGGACTACAAGTATCAATACTGCTAAAATCCTAAGAAACAACATCTGTTAATACTCCATGATCGATATCATACGGAAGGCCTCCACATCTTGTACCTTCTTCAAGGCATAACATAACACCCGCGAATATCAAAAAAGAAAAAACACTAATGCATATACGAAAAACGCAAAAATCGCGAGCCCACTTCTGACTACAGGATCTGCGCGAGAAGACTGACCTCCTGGGCCTATTGTGACCCACCCTCCTCTCAAATAATTATAAACTGCCTGCCCAAACCAAACTTGCGTAAGGAACATTGAGAAAAATCGATACCATTGACCATTGAACCTCACACAGCAAAAAACCAGAGAAATCGCAAGCAGAAAAATGCCCACCAGATGACAATGTTTCTTCAGGATTTTTAGCACTTAATTCCCTTTCGCTATGCCTGCAGCCGTTTGAGTAATTGTGTCCCATACACCCACAGTACCAAACGCATTAAATAATTGGCTTGCAGCTTGCTCTGACATACCTTCAGACACGGTAAACCTCTCACATATTGAACTCAAGGCAGTGCTGATAAACGTCGAAGGCAAATCTTTTTTAGGTAAAGCATGACCCACTTTTGGTTGAGGACGCCAGTAGGGGCAAATTTAAATGCGGATTGAAGCTAAAACACCTGATCTCATCGAGCAGCATCTGAAGATTACTCGTCACTATCTCAACCATATCTTGCGCACTCATCACTCAGAATTCCTAGGGACATTTGTAGTGTAACCGGTCACACTTTTGCCCTTGGTAGTACCATATACCACTTACCAGTCAAAGCACAAAATCGAGTAGTGCAAAGTACACACGGGCCAAGGTCCAGCATCCTTTTCGGGTAATCAAGCGCCAGTTTGGCTACATGATAGTGCGCTTTCGTGAGCTGTGAAAAATACAGCTCAGCTTACCACGCTGTTCGCACTGTCGAATCGGTGGATGGCTTGAAAATAGCTGATGGAGCAAGTCCGGTGCCAAATAGCAATGGTCACCTGAAAATCAACGCAGCCAGAACGGGGTATCGTTAGGGCCAAGATTATCATACTCATCTAATGGTCGAAGTTTTTCCACCATATAATCGGGCATATCACAAACAATAGTTCTGACAGGCTTGTACACCCCCCAGTCCTCATAAAAACCCTGAGCTGACTCAACACAATATTTGAAGCCATCGAAATACTTAATAAACATTTCTGCATAATTTAAACTTTTCGTATTTAAGGAGGTGTTATTTAAACTACAGCCCAAGTTCCTCAATTCAAAAACGCAGTTAGAAATACAAGACAAACGCTCTTTGGACTTCAACATCAATATTGTCGCCCCCTTTAAATCTTCTAGGCGCAAATAGTGACGAAATAGTCGATCCAATATAAGAATATCGCTTTCTGAGAGCTCAGCCTTTTCTCTAATTACGGAAAAAAAGCAAACCATATCCGAAGCAAAACCAAGCTCAAAAATTGAGCTACCGCCTTGAAAACCTACATGCTTCATCAGTTACTCTTAAACTCAATGGCTTCCGGCTTAATAATTCCATTCGACTTCTGGACAATACCTTTAATTATATTTCTTTCTTGATCCACAGTAATCATCTGGCCACGCACATCAATAACGACTTGCTGCTGCATTCCCTGAGGTAAGTTTTCAGCTCGCTGGAGGGCTTGCTTGGAAACATTACTATCAATCCGCTTTGATTTTTTGCGATGTTGTAGCTTTTCACTTCAACACTGCATACGTTACCTATACACCAGTCTGGAGGAACACTACCCGAGGTACCATGAGGAACTTGATGGGATAATTCTCAAATACTAGGCATCGCGAATCATGGGAACAAGCAGCAACAACCAAGTGAACAGCTAAGAAGAAAAGCTAACGTAGATAAAACAATATCTTCGTAAGGCCGGTACTAGGAGAGTGCTATCTGTACAGTCAACTTATCTCAATTGTTTTCAGCTGCCCCTCGCCATCGCACAAAATAACGACCGTACCGTACGGACACTCTAGGGTTATCACCCTGTCCTTGTACTCATCGTCAACAGTTCCGGATGCCTTACGAGTAAGGCTGTCAAATCTAATCTCTAGAAAGTAGCCCTCCCCATTTGCTTTATTTGGCAAGGCATCTTTACTTCCTTGCTCAGACAAGATTTTTTGAATTTCCTCAATA
>Ga0213836_100356_pt1 | contig 39868 bp, 46 predicted proteins | sample SWPATP03_FD_160578 | JGI IMG/M metagenome (GOLD analysis project Ga0213836, IMG submission 160578) | Coastal seawater microbial communities from Marineland, Florida, United States - SWPA TP0 #3 | ecosystem: Environmental > Aquatic > Marine > Coastal | place: USA: Florida | collected 2016-08-05
CCGTTTGCGCCTTCATATAGGCGGTCCGGGCCTCGATTAAAGCAAAAAAATCGCCGTAAGGATGTTGGTCCTCACGGCGTCAGCAACAGGCTGATGAGAGTTAAGGCAGTCCGGCACCGGGAACCGTGGCACGAGACCCGGTGCAAGCTTTGAAATTCGTTGGAGAAGCGGTCAGAGCGTCGGGCGCTTGAGCGGCACCGGAATGTTGCGGGGGATCGTGCCGGTCGCAACCTGCTCGCCGCGGGGGGTCTCGATGCTGATGTCGGAAAGCGAACCTGATGGCATCGGGGTGGCTTCTGGGTCGGCCTTCATGGCAAGCTTCGGCTGGCCGTCGCCGAACTGCTTGTCGAGAAGCTCGTAGGCGACACGGGCACCTTCCTTGGCGCGGACACCAAGCACGGCAAGCGTGTCGGCGCCCTTTTCGCAGACTTCGGGACGTTCGCTGCAGATCGCACTGATATACTGATAGGCGCCGCTTGCGGCAGACACCGCATCGGCCACCTGGAGCGGCGAAATGTTGGCGTCATCGGAGGCCGGTTCGGCACTGAAATAGGACAGCACCACCAGCACGGCTGCGAAGAACACACTTCCCTTGATCAGAAACCACATCGTCTTGGTCCACCTGTTTTGCCCGTTTTCGGGCGTGCCGGCTAAGCTCCAGTCGTCTGGCTTGCCTGTTCCGGTCTTGGCGTCAATCTAGCCGCGGGGAGCGAACATCGCTTTGACGGGTTCGCTCGGGTTTTCGGCAAATTCGATTAAAATGCGACCTTTCCTTGCTCGGGCGGCGGGGTGGACGGATGCTTCCGGACAATTTTAACAAACCGGATTAAGCATAAATGGGGCGGCCCGCCCACGCGCCAAGGGTTGTCGGTCCGCCGATCTGCCCCAATGGTTAATGTATCAGGAAAAATCAAACCAATTCCGACGCTTACGCCCTGTTAACCACAATCAGAAAACAAGCCGTGGATGTGTGCCAAAGCCGGAAAACGGGGCCCTGGACGGGGCTGCGGAAGCCTGTCTTTATAGTTTCCTTAAGCGCACGAGCCCTATTGTGAAGCCTCGAATATGAGACTGAGTAGGTTTTGCGTGCGCGTATTGAGTGACATTGCCGAGAGGGCGGTTCTGCTGGTTGACGGGGCTGCATCCCGTTGGCTGCGACGCATCGGCGAGGGCGAAACCGTCTCTGCCGCGGCCGTCGCGTCGCTGCGCCGGCTTGCCTTTTGCGGTGGCGTCGCCTTCGTTGCCGTGCCGGCTCTTCTCTCCGTCTTTATGAAGCCGGCACTGGCTCTGCCGCTTGGCGCAACCGTCGTTTCGGCGCTCTTCCTGATTCTCGCAGCGCTTGCCTTTGCATGGCCCCGCAATGTCGTCCGGCCGGTCGCCAACGCGCCAGCCGTCGATGATATCGCCTTTCATGCCTGCCCCGGCCTCGCCCTCATCGTCGATCCGCAGGGACGGGTGGTCAAGCTCGGCGGTCGCGACCACGCCGCATTCCCGGACAAGCTGAAAGCCGGCCTTGGCGAAATGCTGGCCGAAATCGTCCACGTTTCCGATCGTCTGGCGCTTCTTCAGGCCGTCGATACGCTGCGCCAGGGTGGCCGCAACGCAATCGTCGACATCCGTGTCGAACGTCCCTTCAGCGCCGTCGGCGGCCGGCAGTTCCTGCATATGTCGTTCGACATGTCGGCGATCCGCGACGGCGAAGGCGATCTGGTCCAGATCTTCGTCCAGGCGCTCGATCGCAGTGCCGAAGAGCGCCTGCGGGTCGAAGCCGAAAATCGCACGATCGAGGCGCAGTCGGCCCATGAGGCGAAGTCGCGCTTCCTCGCCGCCGTCAGCCACGAGCTGCGCACCCCGCTCAATGCGATCCTCGGCTTTTCCGATGTTCTGGCCGGCGAATATTTCGGCAAGCTCGCCAATGACCGCCAGCGTGAATATGTCGGCCTCATCCGCCAGTCGGGCGGCCACCTCCTGTCGGTCGTCACCACCATGCTCGACATGTCGAAGATCGAGGCCGGCCGTTACGAGCTGCTCGCCGAACCCTTCCATATCAGCGAAGCGGTCGAAGCCTGCCGTGCGATGCTCGATCACTCGGCTCGCGAAAAGGGCGTCACGCTGACAGCCCGCACCAACCGTAACCTTGCCGAAGTGGTGGCCGACCGTCGCGCGCTGCAGCAGGTCCTGATCAACCTTGCCGGCAACGCCATCAAGTTCACGCCGGCTGGCGGCGTCGTCTCGATCGATGCCACCGTTGTGGCCGGCAAGCTGGTGATCACGGTCAGCGATACCGGTATCGGCATTGCCGCAGACAAGCTAGCGACGATTGGCCAGCCGTTTACGCAGATCGAAAACGATTTGAGCCGCCAGTACGAAGGCACGGGCCTCGGCCTGTCGCTCGTCAAGGGCCTGATCGCCCTGCACGGCGGCCGCTTCACGATCGAAAGCCGTCTCGGCGAGGGGACCGTCGTCACGATCGCCCTGCCAGCCGATGGGTCCGGCATCGAAGGCGCAGCCGTGGATGACGGTGAGGAGAGGGTGGAATTTCCGCCGCGCCTCATGATATCCAACAAGCCAGGCACGAATAGGCAGCAAGCCCACATCGCCCCCGAAATACTTACGACCATGATGGACGAAGAGGATTTTACCGATGGCCCCGCGAAAGCGAAAATCGCCTGAGAGGCGCAAACCGGCAAAACGGCCGGCGCTTGCCCTTCGCGCGGTGACCGCGACGGGGGGGCTTGTTGGTGGCGTCGTGGGCGGCGTCCTAACACGCCATCCGCGTCCTGTGTTGGGCGCGGCAGGCTTTGTCGTTCTGTTCAGTTTCGTCGCCGCCAATGCGCTCTGGTATCAGCCGGGCGGACATCCGTCGCCCTTCCTTGCCACACGCGATCCGAAAGACCCGAACGCCATCGCCGGCTACCGGCCCTACAAGCGCATGCCGGCAGAAGACGTCACCACGTTCCGCATCGAACGGTCCGGCGATGTCAAGCCCGTCATCGAACCGGTCGAACAGCCTGCCGAGCAGACCACTGTCCAACCGGCTCCAATGCCGGCACCCATGCAGGCTCCCGCTGTCGATCCGATCACGACGCTCATCACCGCAGCACCGCCGGTCCCCGGTTCCGACGAGGATCGTGAGCTGGTTGCCGAAATCCAGCGTGAGCTGACGAAGCGCGGTCTCTATGACGGGGCCGATGACGGCGTTACCGGTCCGCGCACCCAGTCGGCCATCGTGCTGTATCAGCAGCGCATGGGGCTGCCGCAATCCGGCGAGGCCGGCAGCGATCTGCTGGCGGCGCTGAAGGCGGAACGCAAGCCCTCGACCGGCTCGCCCTCGAGCGCTGCCGTGCATGTCCCCGTACCCCAGCCATCAGTCGTTGCAAAACCCGCGGCTGACGAGACGGCCCGCGTGCAGCCAAAGCCGATGGCGCAGCCGAAGACCGTGCCTGCGAACCGGCCAGCCGAAAATATCAGTCTGAAGAGTGAAGACCCGGTGGCGGCGGCGATCCGCTCGTCCGAAACCGCAGGTTCGCGGTCGGGCCAGATCCGCATCCCGCCCGCGGATATTCCGACTGGCGGATTGCGTCCGTCGCCTGCGGTCGCGAAGTCGAACGCCGTCATGACGGCGGATATCCCGGCGCCGAAGCTCGTGCTGCAGATCCAGCGTGGGCTGCAGAACATTGCCTATTCGGATGTCGAAGTGGATGGGGTTGCCGGTGCACAGACGAAGGCGGCGATACGCCGTTTCGAAAAGCATTACCGCTTGCCGGAGACCGGTGAACCAAGCGAAGCGGTCTTGAAGAAACTGAAGGCGATCGGCGCGCTCTAAGCCTGAAGCCGCAAGCGCGCCGGGTCGGTTGTTAGAACACGGCCAGATACTTCAGCAGCGCGATGATGCCGATGATCAGTACGATAACCTGGATGATCTGCTTGATCCGTGCTTCGAGCGGCAGGCGCGCGACAAGATAAAGTACGAGGACGATCACGAGGAAGGTGATCAGAATGCTGATAAGAACGCTCAAGGCCCACTCCTTTTTGGCAAAAATGCGGTAGTGGGGTGGGAAATATGACAGCGGTGCCAAAAGGAAAGGGTTGCCAAGCCTTTACCCTCACTTTCTTTTGATTATTTTCGCTTAACGATGCCGTCCGCAGCCGCTATGACGCTGTAATGCGCCTTAAAACCCACATATTTGTCTCCGCCCTGACCCGCCGCGTCTTTGCCATGGGCGACTACGCAGCGGTTGAGAAAAAGGGTGCCGAGGAGGCTGGTGCCATCTTCATCCGCCAACGCTTTCGCGATGGCACCGAAACGCTTTATGCGCCGGCACCGCAAAACTTCTTTGACGACGAGGACGATGGCGGGCGCAAGTTCGAACGGCGTCTGGTGCGGGCAGAGCCCGATACGGTGCGCGAGACGATCGATCGCGAAAAGCGCTTCGATCCGGATCTCTGGGTGGTCGAGATCGAGGTTGACGAGATCGGCGACCTGATCGAGGTCGTCAGCGCCGATGCTCGATAGGCCTTACCGGCCGCGGCCGGCGCGTCTCATGCTGGCCGATGTACGGAATGGCCGCTCGGCCTCTTCGGTCGCGTGGGGGGCAGGGGCCTCGACGGGTTGCGCAACCGGTCGCTCCGCATAGGTATAGCCGTCGGCCCGGCGCCAGGCTTCGAGCCTTCGTCCGCATTCGTCGATATCGAGAACCAGCCACATGGCCGTCGCCCGGCTTGCACCGTCAAGCTGTTCGTGTGCGAGGTGACCGTAGAACCTTTCCAGCACGAAGACGGCTTCCGCTTCGTCCATGAACAGACCCTTGAGCGTCGTCGCCAGCTGCTGGCCGGAGATATCGAGCATGATCCGTTGTGCGAGCCAGCGGCTGGCCGACAGCGCGTCTGCCAGAACGCCGGCAAACAGCGTCGCCTCGCGGGCACGGGCAAATCGGACCAGAAGGGCGGCATGCGTTTCGCTGAGCTGCCGCAGACCCTGCCGGTCGTCGCTCTGGCGTTCCATATGGCCGGCCAGAAGCTTGATGCGGCGGCGCAGCTCCTCTTCGCGCGCAGCCCGGGCTTCCTCGGGCAGCAGAAAGTCGTCTTCGGCCTTTGGGGTTTCGACCGGCGTATCTGCCGGGGGTTCGACCACGGTCGACATGGCCTCGATCGCGGCAGCGGGAAGCTCGCGCCGTTCGGTGATCGGCCTTGCGATCGTATCATAGCGCATGCCGACCAGCGCATCGATGACGATCGGCGACAGGCTTTCGCGCTTGGCGATCGCGCGGGCGTGGTTGACGCCCTGGCTGCGGGCGATGGTGATCAGCGCATCGTTGGAAAGGCAGGGCGAGGCAATCAGGAAGGGTGCGGCGACCGCGATCGGCTGGCTTCCGATAAAAAAGGCGACGGCCGGCGGAATGGCGGGTGATTGCGAAAGGGCTGCCACCGCATCGCGGCGGGCTTCTTCCGAAGAGGCGGCAAACAGCGGTGCGAACAGCTCGGCGAACTGTCTCAGTTCGGAGCGGGAAGGACGCGACAGGCTTTCGAAGCTCGTGACGGTGGCCATCAACACCACATCCTTTTTTCGCATGGCTTGTGGCCTCTCAAGGTCTCGAAACTCGTTGGTCACGGGCAACTCTCATCTACGCAATACATGTCCGAAACGCGTGATGCCGCCGGGGTAAACACGCGCCCCGGTGCATCTCATCTACCTGTGCCTGGGGAACTCCCCGGAGCATATTCCGCCGGATGCAGCTGTCTCTCGCGCCGCACCCGTCGGTTTCGCCTTGGTTTACCAGATGCTAACGCTTTGAGGGTTAACGGTCAGTGAAAGCGGCTCGTTTTGGCGCACCGATGACCGTTCGAAAACGACAAAATTGTGCCGTTCGAAGACTGTGAAGTTTGAATGACGCGGTGAACAAAGATGCCGTTTTGGCGTTCATCAGCCTGATACCAGCATACGTCGATATCAACTGCCATATTAGAATTAACTCACTGTTAATCCACCTCTGGCTGTATTGGTCTGTAACCGGGCCGTAGCATCCGGTTTTATAAGCGTCTGGGCACCCTGAAAGCCCGTAAAACTGGGTAGATGGCCCGAAGGCTCGCATAACGACCGTGAGGTCGCTTTTCTAAGGTAATGTCGCTGCGCCGCGATTGGGCGCTCTGACGAGAAGGACGCGGATGTTCCTGCTGTATCAGGCAGGTCGCGTCAGCCCCGAAAGGGCAGGGTGAGATATCTTCGTCTTCATCCGTCTCGAATTCGTAAAGTCACGGAGACGAGCATGGCAGAGATCGTGATACTGAACAAATGGCGTGACCAGCATGGCCGCAAGCCGCAGATCCGCATCGGCGAGGCCGATCCCGGCGAAGTGGTGCTGTTTACCGGCGTGCGCTACGAGCGTTTCGACGACCGGATGGACCGCAAGGCCGAAAACCACGCCGTCCGCGCCGAGTAGGCCGGTACGAAACGGACCTAGAAGCGGCTTCTGCCGCGCCACTGGAACGCGCCACAATCCGCGTCCTTCAGGAACTGTGTGGCTGCCTCAGAAAAACTAGCCTGCGGCGTCAGCGCCCGCAGCACTGCATAGCCTTCGCCCGACTGGCTCTCGACAAGGATCGACTGGCTGATCCCGGTGGGCAGGCTTTTGCGCAGCATCGTCATCTGCGTCGGCGTCGCGATCACCACATCCAGCATGCCGCCCGGCGACGTTCGGTCGTTGATGCTGAACACCTCGTTGGACGCCCCGTCATAGATCCCGAGCGACCAGAACGGCAGGCCGGTATTTTCAGCCGCCAGCCTGACCGGGCCTTCCGACACGTCGAAACCGCAGACCGCGGTCTCCACGAAGGGATCGTCCTTGGAAAGACCGGCCCGGTCCGCCGTTTCGGTCAGTCGGTAGAACCGTTGCGTTTCGCCTTCCTTCAGCACCCGCGTATAGGCATCGTTTTCCGAAAAATGCGGCAGTGCCAGCACGATGATCAAATGCAGCAGTGCTGCCCCGACCAGTCCTGCCGCGACAGCAAACGCCAGACCTGTGAAAAACCGCCGGATCATGGGCCGCATCCGATCTTTTCAATGAGCGGCATGGCAAGGTCGATCAGTCCGGAACTGCCCGCGGTCGGCGTGTCGAACAGGGTGAGGACGAGCCTGAAGTCCCCGCTTTGTGTGAGAGCCAGCCAGTTGCCGGACTTGGCCGTCGGCGATGCGGTGATTTCGAACTCGCCATTCGGCTGGCGCAGCGTGATGCGCGAATTGAGCGCCTGCGGCAAATCCGACGACAGCGAGGGTGCAGCAGCCCCGGGCGCCTGCGCAAACAGCGTCCAGAACCGTGCCTGCGGCGTATGACCCCGGATCCTGTAGGAGCAGCTTGCCACAAGCCGCTCGCCTGTCATGTCGGTCGTCGCGGTAAAGGTCAGGCCTTCGGCGCTGGCATAGAGAAGCTTGCCGGCATTGGCCCGGTGCGATTTGGCATAAGGGTCTGCATCGGCCGTCTGCGCCTGCGGAAACGCCTCCCAAGGCCCGATCCGGAGCGCCCCGAACCCGGTCGTCGCATCAAGCGCCAGCCGGGTCGACCAGATCCCGCCGCCGAATGCGATGGCAAGTGCAACGGCGATGAGGAAGGGAATACGGAACACGGGATTGGCTTTGTGTCTTTTTGGAGCGTTCGCGAAGGGTTAGCATTGTTTGGCGGGAAGGGGGAAGGGCCTCGCGTGGCGTATTGATTGCTATGACGGCATACGTTATGGTTCCGCATGATCAAAGATTTTGCAGATCGTGAGACCGAACGGATCTGGGACGGCCTGCGAAGCCGCAGGCTACCGGGAGATATTCAGTCACCCGCATTGCGGAAACTGCGTCTGCTCAATCAGGCGCGTGTGCTGTTGGATCTGAACGTGCCGCCTGGAAATCGTCTCGAGGCGCTGCGCGGGAACCGAGCAGGGCAACATTCGATACGCATCAACGATCAGTGGCGCATATGTTTCATTTGGACTGACGGAGGCCCCGAACATGTTGAAATCGTCGACTACCACAGCTGATGCTGAATGGCTGCCGAACCCGCATCCCGGCGAGATTCTTCTGGAGGATTTCTTAAAGCCGATGCAGCTTAGCCAGAACGGGCTTGCCCGTGCCGTCGGCGTTCCACCCCGGCGCATCAACGAGATCGTGCTTGGCAAGCGCTCGATCACAGCCGATACGGATCTCCGTCTGGCACGCTATTTCGGCATGTCGGAAGGCGTCTTTCTCGGCCTGCAGGCTGATTACGAGCTTCTTCGCCGCCGCCGCGAACTCGGAGATGAGCTCGAGCGGATCACCCCGCACGCTGCCTGAGGCCAACCTAGCTAGCGCCGCACTTCCAGATTGATCGGCGTCACCTTCGCCGTCGATTGTTTCGGCTGATGCCGGGTCGATATCGAGCCCGTCACGGGACCGGCTTCCGGCACCGACGCCTTGTCGCTTTGGGTAGCGGCGCCCTGGACCTTGTCACCCTGAACAGACGTTGCCTGTCCGTCGACAGCTGGCTTGCCGGCATCGGCGACCTTGGGGCCGCCCGCTGCAAGCGGTGGAGCCTCGGACAGCGCCTTGCCGATCTGCTTGAGCGTTCTGGTGGCTTCGGCCGAAAGCGAGCGCGGTCTTTGCAGCGGCGGCAGGGCATTCTCGCCTTCCTTCGCTTTCGCAATTTCCTGGCTCTTCTTGTCGCTCTTGTGGTCGCCGTTCGGCAGTGGGTTTTCGATGCCGGGAATGGGTTTCAGCTCGATCCCCTGATGGGCGTAGTCCATCAGCACCTTGAAGGTCATCGCCGGAAGCGAGCCGCCGGTCATGTTGTTCATCGAGGTGAAGTCGTCGTTTCCGAACCACACCGCCGTCGTGTAATTGCCGGTAAAGCCGATAAACCAGGCGTCGCGATAGCTCTGCGACGTGCCGGTCTTGCCGCCGGTGACGATGCCGCCATCGAGTGCCGCCCGCCGCGCCGTGCCCTGATAGGGGATCGTCGTCAGGATACGGTTCATCGATGAGGTCGCCTGTTCGGACAGAACCCGCTTTGCCGGCGCCTCGTCGCGGCCGAAATCGTAGAGAATGTTGCCGCCGTAGCCCAGAACCTGCTCGATCCCGTGGCGATGCGATTGCACGCCGCCGGCCGGCATCACCGCATAGGCGGTGGCCTGGTCGAGTACCGTTACCTCGGACGTGCCGAGCGGGATCGTCTTGTCGCTTCTGAGCGGCGTCTCGACACCAAAAGCCTTTGCGGTGTTGACGATGACGTCGGTGCCGAGCACATCCTTGGCAAGCCGGACAGGCACCGTGTTGAGCGATTGCTGCATGGCGCTCATCAGGGTCACCTTGCCCTTGTAGGAGCGACCGTAATTCTGCGGCGACCAGCCCCGCCAGGTGATCGGAGCGTCGGAGATCACCGACTCCGGCTTGTATCCGTGCTCCATCGCGGCGGAGTAGGTATAGAGCTTGAATGACGAGCCCGGTTGTCTCAGCGCCTTGGTGGCACGGTTGAACTGGCTCTCGCCATAGTCGCGGCCGCCGACCATGGCGCGCACGCCGCCGCCGTTTTCGATCATCACCATGGCGCCCTGCTTCACCTTGAAGCTGTCGCCGTATTCGCGAAGGCTGGTTTCCATCGCGGCATCGGCTGCCTGCTGCAGGCCCATGTCGATCGTGGTCCTGACCACCATCGAATGCTCGCGGATCTTGCCGGCCTTGGCCAGCCGCTGCACCTCGTCGAAGGCCCAGTCGAGGAAATAGTCTGGCGACTTGACCTCGGCGCGGTCGATCGCGGTTGCCGGCGTGCGGCGGGCTGCGATCACCTGGCCCTCCGACATCAGGCCTGACTGTACAAGGTTGGACAGAACGTCGTTGGCGCGGGCGCGCGCAGCCGGCAGATTCACATGCGGCGCATATTTCGCCGGTGCCTTGAACAGGCCGGCCAGCATCGCGCTTTCCGCGAGGCTGACTTCGGTGATGTTCTTGCCGAAATAGAACTGGCTTGCCGCGGCTGCCCCGAACGTGCCGCCGCCCATATAGGCGCGGTCAAGATAGAGCGACAGGATCTCTTTCTTCGAAAGGTTCGCCTCCAGCCACATGGCCAGAAACGCTTCCTTGATCTTGCGTTCGATCGACCGTTCGTTGGTGAGGAACAGGTTCTTCGCCAGCTGCTGGGTGAGCGTCGATCCGCCCTGGACGACACCGCCGGCCTTGGCGTTTTCGGAAAGCGCGCGGCCGAGGCCGATGAAGTCGATCCCGTAGTGATCGAAGAAGCGACGGTCCTCGGTCGCCAGAACAGCCTTGATCAGGTGGTCGGGCAGTTGCTCGATCGGAACCGAGCCTTCATGGATGATGCCGCGATGGCCGATGACGTTGCCGTAGCGGTCGAGAAAGGTGACGGCGAAATCGCCTCGGTTGCGCCAGTCTTCCTTGGTTTCTTCAAAGGCTGGCTGGGCAAGCGCCAGAAGCGCAACGCAACCGACCGTGCCGAGCGTCATAGCCTCGCCGGCAAGCTCGAAACCAAGCTTTTTCAAGCCTGTAACGCGGAACCGCCGGAAGAAGATGGTGATCTCTTCCCAGACTTCGCCGGCCCGGAAACCGAGGTTCCAGACAGTGGAATCGATCCAGCTGTCGATCCGCAGGAGGATGTGGCGCTTCTTGCGCGAGGAGCCGGAGCGCTCTTGCTTAACCGGTGATTTCGGATGGTCCTGCACTGGAAGTTCCTGCCCCATTTCCCCCATCGCCCGATGAGAAACGCTTGACGCCGACCCCCCGGAGGGATCAAAGGCATGAGCGTCTCACCGTTATTCAGCATTAGCTGACAAAAGGTTTATGCGCGATAGAGAATCCGCAACAGGGTAAAGGCGGCAGGGGAAAATTGGTCCCCATCCGCGACAGATATGATGATGGAAGACGCATTCTGGAAAACCAAGACGCTTGAGGATCTGTCCCAGCAGGAGTGGGAAAGCCTGTGCGATGGCTGCGGGCTCTGCTGTCTCAACAAGCTCGAGGATTACGACACGGGCGAGGTGGCTTTCACCTCGGTTGCCTGCCGGCTTCTCGACGGCACGAGCTGCCAGTGCAAGGACTATCCCAACCGCCAGGCGACCGTTCCGGAATGCATCCAGCTCACGCCGGCCCAGGTGGACGAAATCCCCTGGCTGCCGCCGACCTGCGGCTACCGCCTGGTGCGCGACGGCCACGATCTCTACTGGTGGCACCCGCTGATCTCAGGCGATCCGGAAACGGTTCACCAGGCCGGCATCTCGGCCCGCGGCCGCACGATCAGCGAAGACGAAGTCGATGTCGAAGACTTCGAGGATTACCTGATCGACTGGCCCCTGCATGTCGGCGACGCACAGCGGGGTTAGGTGGCCGAGGCTAACGTCACCCATACAGCGAAATCACCGGTCTCCCCTTGACCTTCCCATGATGGGAAGCCCTACATGCGGTTGCGAAGAGGATCGCGACCCATGAACCAGACTGTCCACCCCATCCATCGCCCCGAACCGATCACCGTGCCCGTCGAGGGCATGACCTGTGCCTCCTGCGTGCGCCGGGTGGAAACCGCGGCTGCAAAAGTGGCGGGCGTCGAGAAAAGCGCTGTCAACTTTGCAACGAAGAAGCTCACGGTCGAGACGGGTGTGGGGTTTGATCCGGAGACGCTGGAGGCGGCTGTCCGCAAGATGGGCTACGAGATCCCCGACGGCGCGATGGATCTTGCGCTGCGGGAATCAGGTTTTGACGCGGGCTCTGATCATCACCCGGCGTTGAAGCCTGCGGAGACGAGCGCGCAGGCTGATCATACCCATGCTGATCATACCGGGGCCGCCCATTCCCAAGCCGAGCATCCGCATCCAACGCATGAAAACGCCGCTCACGACCATGCCCATATGCATGGCGGTGAAGCGGGTGTCCTGAAGCGTGATCTCGCCATTGCGGCAGTGCTGACATTGCCGCTGTTCGTGCTGGAGATGACGGGCCACGTCTATGCGCCGTTCCATCACTGGCTGATGGGAGTCATCGACACGCAGAACCTCCACTACCTCTACTTCGTGCTGGCAACGGTGGTGATTTTCGGGCCGGGTCTGCGGTTCCTGAAGCTTGGTCTGCCGGCCCTGTTGCGGGGCCATCCGGAGATGAATTCGCTGGTCGCAGTGGGCGTTCTTGCCGCCTATGGCTATTCGGTGTTTGCGACATTCGCGCCGGGACTGCTGCCGGAAAGCGCGCGTTTTGTCTATTATGAAGCGGCCGCCGTCATCGTCACGCTGATCCTGTTCGGCCGCCTGCTGGAAGCGCGCGCCACCGGCCGTACCGGCGAGGCGATCGAGAAGCTCGCCGGTCTGCAGGCAAAAACCGCGCGGGTCGAACGCGATGGCGCGGTCGTCGATATTCCGTCTGGCGAAGTGGTGGTCGGCGATATCGTCGTGATCCGTCCCGGCGAACGTCTGCCGGTCGATGGAACCGTGATCGACGGGCAATCGAATGTTGATGAATCGATGATCACAGGTGAGCCGCTGCCGGTCGAGAAGATGGCGGGCGCGTCCGTCACCGCCGGAACGGTCAACCGCACCGGCTCCTTCCGTTTCCGCGCCGAAAAGGTCGGCCGCGATACGGCGCTTGCCGGCATCATCCGGCTGGTGGAACAGGCGCAGGGCGCCAAGCTGCCGATTCAGACGCTGGTGGACAAGGTGACTGCGTGGTTCGTGCCGGCCGTGATGCTTCTGGCGGTCGTTACATTTGTCGTCTGGTTCCTGGTCGGACCGGAGCCGCGGCTATCGCATGCACTGGTGGCGGCGGTGGCGGTGCTGATCATTGCCTGCCCCTGCGCCATGGGTCTCGCCGTCCCGGTCTCGATCGTCGTCGGCGCGGGCAGGGCCGCAGGGCTCGGCGTGCTCTTCCGCAAGGGCGATGCGCTGCAGGCGCTGTCGGATGTGGATCTCGTCGTGTTCGACAAGACCGGCACGGTGACGATGGGACGGCCGCAGCTGACGGATCTGGATGTCGTGGACGGGTTTTCGGAAGACGAGGTTCTGCGCCTCACCGCCGCCGTCGAGCGTCGCTCCGAACACCCGATTGCGGATGCGATCGTCAAGGCGGCCGAGGCGAGGGGGTTGATCCTGGCCGAAACTGAGGATTTCCGCTCCGTCACCGGCTACGGCATCAGTGCCCGCGTCGATGGCCGGGACGTTTCGGTCGGCGCCGACAGGTTCATGGACAAGCTCGCCATTTCGGTAGCACCCCTGGAACAGACGGCCGCCCGGTTGGCCGGCGAGGGCAAGTCGCCGCTCTATACCGCGATCGACGGTCGTCTGGCGGCGGTGATTGCCGTTGCCGATCCGCTGAAGCCGTCGAGCGTTCAGGCCATCAAGGCGCTGCGGGCGATGGGCATCGAGGTTGCCATGGTGACCGGCGACAACCGTCGCACCGCTCAAGCGATTGCCGCCCAGGTAGGGATCGATACGGTCGTTGCCGAGGTTCTGCCCGAGGGCAAGGTGAATGCGCTGGATGACCTGCGGACGGGGAGTGGTTCCGCCGCTCTGTCCTCGCGACAGGCGGCTTCTCCACGAGCGCGCCGGATCGCCTTTGTCGGCGACGGTATCAACGATGCGCCGGCGCTGGCGCATGCGGATGTCGGCATTGCCATCGGCACCGGTACGGATGTGGCGATCGAGAGCGCCGATGTGGTGCTTGTCGGCGGCGATCTGACCGGCGTGGTGTCGGCGATTGCCATCAGCCGGGAAACGATGCGCAATATCAGGCAGAACCTGTTCTGGGCGTTCGGCTATAACGTGGCGCTGATCCCGCTCGCCGCCGGTCTGTTCTATCCCTTGCTCGGATTGACGCTTTCGCCGATGCTGGGCGCTGCCGCCATGGCGCTGTCAAGCACGTTCGTGCTTGGCAATGCGCTGCGATTGAAAACCGTCGCACTGGGAGAGAAAGCGTGAATATCGGCGAGGCCGCATTGGCATCCGGCGTTTCGGCCAAGATGATCCGCTATTACGAGGAGATCGGCCTGATTACGCCGGCCGCCCGCACCGGCAACAATTACCGGACCTATGGCGGCGATCAGGTGCATGTGCTGCGCTTCATCAAGCGCGCCCGCTCGCTGGGGTTTTCGCTCGAGGAAACGCAGGCGCTCTTGAAACTGTGGCAGGACCGCAGCCGCGAGAGCGCCGCCGTCAAGGACATCGCCACCACTCATATCGACGATCTGGAGCGGCGCATCGCGGAGATGCAGGGCATGGTCAAGACATTGAAGCACCTTGCCCATTGCTGCGGCGGAAACGACCGTCCCGACTGCCCGATCCTTGACGACCTTGCCGGTTCCGCGTCACCGGCGCATACAGATTGAAGAAGGAGACCTGAGATGACCGTGATCTTCACCGTGCCGGACATGACCTGCGGCCACTGCGAAAAGACCCTGCGAAACGCTCTCGCCGAAGCGCTGCCGGATGCACCCGTGTCGATCGATCTTGTCACGCATACGGTGATGGTGGGTGGCGACGAGGCAAAGGCCGCGCAAGCGATCCGTGACGCGGGTTATTCGCCGGAACGGGCCAAGGCCTAGTACGTTATCGGCATCGCAGACCATACTCCATCGCAGAGCATACCATGACAGTTGTCGCTTCCTATGTGTACCGCAACGGAAAACGTGCCGAGGCGGTGCCTGTCGATGGGCCGGCGCCGAGACTGTCCGGTCAGGATTTCGTCTGGATCGGCCTGCACGAGCCGTCACCGGACGAGCTGCATGCGCTGGCCGAAACCTATGAGCTGCACCCTCTTGCGGTCGAAGACGCCATCAACGCCCATCAGGTGCCCAAGGTGGAAGCCTATGGCGAACAGCTGTTCGTGGTGGCAAAGACCGCCCATCTGGAAGGCGAGAAATTCAAGTATGGCGAGACGGCGATCTTCGTCGGAAGGCGCCACATCATCACCGTCCGGCACGGCTCGGCCCGCAACCATGCCGCCATCCGGGCACAGCTCGAAGCCTCGCCGCAGCTTCTCTCCAAGGGGCCTGACTACGTCCTGCATGGGATCATCGATTTCATCGCCGACGGCTATCTGCCGCTGGTGCAAACGATCGAGGACAAGGTGCTGGAAATGGAGCAGAAGATGCTCGCGAACTTTCTCGAACGCGAGCAGATCCGCCGTCTCTTCCGCCTGCGCCGTCAGCTGATCCTGTTCGGGCGTATCCTGGGCCCGATGTCGGAAGTGGCGGGCAAGCTCGTCAATCTCGACCTTCCCTGCCTCGACCGGGACGCCAAGCCGTTCTTCCGTGACGTGCTCGATCATATCCGAAGGGTCGAAGGCATGGTGGGCGGACTTCGCGAAGTCATCACCTCGGTCTTTGAAGCCTCGAACCTTCTGGAACAGCAGCGCCAGGGCGTCATCACCAGGCAGCTGGCTGCCTGGGCCGCCATTCTTGCGGTGCCGACGGCCATCGCCGGCATCTACGGCATGAATTTCGAGAACATGCCGGAATTGAAGACCGAATACGGCTATCCCGCCGTGCTGGTTGCGATCGTCCTTCTCTGCAGCATCCTTTTCTACCGGTTCCGGAAGTCCGGCTGGTTGTAGTTGCAACCAAGCAAGGGAACTCTCGAGCCGGCGTCGAGTTGGTTCGGTCAGAAAGATGAAACCCTTGCTACGGAGAACCCCGCCATGGTCGACCAGACCCCAATGATCCTGCTGGCCGTTGTCTTGCTTGCCGGTATTGGCACGCTCGGATTTTTGATCCTGCGCCGCTGGAAGACCAAGCGCATTCCCAAAGCGCACGATCTGCCCGAGGTCGCCAACCGGCGCTGGCTGCGACGCGAAGCGCGCAATGCGCAGTCGCTCATCGACAAACGGGTTCCATAAAAGCGCGGTTCCTCACGGGAATTTGAGATGAAACCAATTTGTGCCCGGCCGGTTAACACACTGTAGGGATACGAAAAGGAATTCAAAAATGATCAAGACATTGACAGTTGTTGCCGCACTTTCGTTTGGCCTATCCTCTGCAGCATTTGCGCAGACGAGCTATGATATGAACGGTTCGGCCAACCGCGCGGACGTCCAGCAGAACATGAGCGGTGCCGGCGGCAACATCCCGCCGAAGCCAGCCGCATCGGGTACTGTAGACCCCTATTCGACAGGCAGCGTTACCCCGGGCTCGGCAGTCGGTTCGACCGGCGCCTACGGTAGCCGCGCAGGCTGCGCACCGGGCGGTGAGCCAGGCGATGCTGCAAACTCCGGCAACCTGCCGAACCTGACGGGCGAAACTGCCCAGGGTACCGGTTGCTGATTAAACAATGACGGTAGCGGTTGGACGGGTCTTACCCCCGTCTGATCGAGCTTGATCAAAGGTCCTCGGTGAAAGCCGCAGGACCTTTTTTCATGACAAAAGGTTCGCAGTCACAACCAAGGTCGTAGATTGAATGCTGGGAAAACTGGGAAATCAAAAGGACGGCCAGCGTGATCTCGCGGCAGCGACGTGACGTCAATCGGCCACCCGACCCCGTTCTAAAGATAACGGCAGTCGCGTCCTTTCGCGCTTTTGGCAGACCGCAGCCGTCAAGTCCATTGCAAATTTGGCAACACGGGCCCGACATTCCTGCATGAACATCGGTCATTGCAGGGGATCGTGCGAAAAGCTATTCGTCTGGCCTGAACGCATTGGCCGGGAGACACGACAATCATCAAGATCATGGTATTGCTTCACAGCGCCAACGGCCTCGAATGGCAGTCTCCGCCCAAGGGCACCAGCTTGAAGACGCTGAGCGAAGCCGAAGAGCAGGGCTTCATCACCATCCGCGGCGAGTTCCAGAAACGCCAGTTCCGACTGACAGAGATGGGTTTCGAATATATCCAGCGTGACAAAAGACGTCTGGAAGCCCGGCGGTCGTAAGCCAGGCTAACGGCACAACGCTCGCAGCCTCCACCCAGAGAGCTGGAGGAAATCGTATGAAAGCAGTTCTGAAGATACTTGCCTTATCCCCTCCAGGGGGATAGGATTATCGCATGACAGAACACGATCACGTCCACGAAAGTCATCCCGAAATCGTCAAGCGGCTGAAACGGGCTGAGGGACATCTCAAAAGTGTGATCGCCATGATCGAGGGCGGCAGGCCGTGTCTCGACATCGCCCAGCAGCTGCATGCGGTGGAAAAGGCGATCACCAATGCCAAGCGCACCCTGATCCAGGACCATCTGGACCACTGTCTCGAAGACACGATCGGCGCGCTCGATCGGGAGAAGCGCCACTCCATCGACGAGTTCAAGTCGATCACCAAATACCTTTGAGACCTAAATACCCGTGAGATATTTCCATGCCTGATTTTGCCGACCTCCTGCAGCAGGGATCTGCCCATGCCTGGCTGTTTGTTCCAAGCGCCATCCTGCTTGGGGCCTTGCACGGCTTGGAGCCGGGCCATTCGAAGACGATGATGGCAGCCTTTATCGTTGCGGTGAGGGGGACGGTCACGCAGGCGGTGCTGCTCGGTCTTGCCGCGACGATCTCGCACACGATCGTCGTCTGGGGCATCGCCTTTGCGGGCATGTATCTCTGGCAGGGCATGGATGCCGAAGCTTCCGAACCCTATTTCCAGCTTGTTTCCGCGGCGGTCATCATTGCGATCGCACTCTGGATGCTGTGGCGAACATGGCAGGATCAGCAGATGGGAAAGGCCGCTGCCGCCCACGGGCATGATGGCTCGCATGGGCATGACGGTCATCACGGCCACCACGGTGGCCATGGCCACGACGGCCATCACGGCGCCCATCACGGCGCACATGACCACGGTTCAGCGCAGGGGCATGCCGCAGGCCACGGTGACATCACGCGGGTCGATACCGGGCACGGCATCGTCACGCTCGAAATCTTCGAAGACGGCGTTGCGCCTGTCTGGCGTTTTCGCTCCGAGCGCGGCCACGGCTGGACGGCGTCCGATGTCGTCGTCACGACACAGCGCCCGGATGGATCGCGGCAGGCCTTCGTCTTTGCCGATCAGGGCGGATATCTGCAGTCGACCACGGACATTCCCGAGCCGCATGCGTTCGTCGCAAGCCTGAGCCTTGGCCACGGCAACCATACCCATGACTACGACCTGTCCTTCACGGTAGGCCACGACCATGACCACGACGAGATGCAGGGGCTAGACGTGGCGACGGACGGGTATCAGGATGCCCATGAAATGGCGCATGCCAACGACATTCGTCGCCGGTTCACCGACCGCAAGGTGACCACATGGCAGATCGTTCTGTTCGGTCTGACCGGAGGTCTCATCCCGTGCCCGGCCGCCATCACGGTTCTGCTTCTCTGCCTGCAGCTCAAGGAGTTCACGCTCGGCTTCGTTCTGGTCATGTGCTTTTCCATCGGCCTTGCAATCACGCTGGTGACCGTCGGGGCCGTTGCTGCGCTGAGCGTGCGTCACGCCACGTCGCGCTGGAGCTGGTTTTCGACGGTTGCCCGTCGCGCTCCCTACGTCTCCAGCCTCCTCATCATCGCCGTCGGCCTCTATGTCGGCATCCACGGCTGGCAGGGACTGCCGGCGTAAGGGGCGTCGCGGATTGGGCGGGGCTTAGCTCCCCGCCGACTCCACCCGGTTTCGGCCTGCGGCCTTGGCGTTGTAGAGGGCTTCGTCGGCGCGCTTGAAGAGGGCTTGCGAGGTTGTCACGAGGTCCTGGCCGGGGGTGAGCGTGGCGAGGCCGACGCTGATCGTGGCGCGGTTGGAGGGTGGGTTTCTGCCGTGTTCCAGGCCGATCTCTTCGACGCCCACGCGGATGCTTTCGGCGATGGCATGCGCGGCCTTCGCGTCGGTTGCGGCGAGCAGCACCGCCACTTCCTCGCCGCCATAGCGGGCGCAGACATCGCCGGGGCGGATGACGGTTGACCGTACCACCTGTGCGATCGCGCGCAGGCATTCGTCGCCGGCCGCGTGGCCATAGGTGTCGTTGAAAAGCTTGAAACGGTCGGCGTCGATCATCAGCAGCGACAGCGGCGTCATCGAACGGTTCGCCGCAGTGACCATCGCTTCGAACCTCGCGTTGAAGAAGCGCCGGTTGGCAAGCCTTGTCAGGTCGTCGGTATTGGCGAGAAGATCGAGCTCGTCCTGTGCGCGCTTGTGGCGGCTGACATCGCGGGTGATCGCAACCACCCGCGGCGCCTGGGCCGGATGCGAAGCCGGCAGACGGCTCATCGCCGTTTCCAGCCATACTTCCTCGCCGTCGGGCTTGACGTGGCGGATCAGGAATTTCTCATGACCAGGCCCACTGCCGAGCCGCTCCGTTGCCTGGCGCACCAGGAATTCGGTATCTTCGGCCATGCCGGCAAAGATACTGCGGCCGATCAGGTCCTCTGGCTTGAGCCCGAGGATGCCGATCGAGGAGGGCGAGACATATTCGCGGATGCCGTGTTCATCGAACCGGGTGATGAGGTCGCTGGAGGATTCTGCGAGCAGGCGGAACTCCGCCTCGCGCGCGGCGACCAGCGCTTCCCGCTCCTGGCGCAACTGCATCTGGCGGCGCCAGTAGACCGTGGCGAACCCGGCCGCGATGAGAAGGATCGCCGCATAGATCCAGCGCGTCCTCGCGGTCGACGCCCAGGAGATCAGCACCTGCCATTCCGATGCGGCCGCGAGCGCCACCAAGCCGGTCAGCTGGCTCTGGTGAAAGCCACCCGCCCGCGCCGTCTGGTCGATCGGTGACTGGTAATGAAAGGCGCCGACGCGGGTCTGGCGGACATGGGCAAACAGATCGCTCTTGGACATGTCCTGACCGAGAATGCTGTCGGCCATCGGCGCGCGGGCGAGAACCACGCCATCTCCGCGAACGAGCAGGAAAGAGGCATCGGACCCGATATCGTAGCGGCTGAAGAAATTGACGAAATGGTTGACCTTGATGGTGGAGACCACAACCCCGCCGAACGTGCCGTCCGGTAAAATCACCTTCTGCGAGATCGGCAGGACCCAGGTCTGGGTCAGCCGGCTGAGGATGGGCTTTCCGAGGACCGGGAGCGGGAAGGGGCTGGCCTTGTGGAATTTGAAATAGTCGCGGTCCTGATAGGAGACCCCGGCGGGGCGTGTTGCCGACGAGGTCGCAACCATCTGGCCATCGGCATTGAGATAGGAGAGCGTATCGAGAGTGGGCGACGCACTTAGCTGGCGCTTCATCAGCGCGTCGATCGCCTGGGCGAGATCGGCCTCGCCGTCTTTCTCCTCGATCTTAGAGATCAGGCTTGCGAGCGGCAGCCGCGACATTTCCACCACGTCGTCGGCATGCTGGGTAATAGCTTCGGCCGTCTGTTCCAGTGCCGCTTCGACCCGTGCGACCTGTGTCTTCCAGTTGGAATATTCCGCCCAGCCGAAAAGCGCCAGAAACGCACCGAAGCCCAATACCGCCGCAGGCGTCGCCAGAGCGGGGCCAAGGCCGTGTCTGGTGCGGCGGCCTGGCCCTTTGCGGTTCTCGGGGTCTGCCCCGCGAGACGATGGGGAAAACGGCATGCGCAGAAACTTCCGAAAATAGTCAAAACACGAAACTGCAACCCGGCTGATTTACGTCGCGCACGACGTCATCGGCAGGACCACGGGCAAAGAGCCGACAAGTCCCGTCTAATACAGGAAAGTTAAGCGAACCTCTCGCAACGGGAGCCTGATCCTGCCGTGATGATGGCCGGGACAGTGGTCGAAATCCCGGAAGAGCAAGTTCCAAAGAAAAAGGCCACCGCGCGAGCGGCAGCCTTCTCCTCATACAATCAGATGCTTGACGCGATCAGAACTTCACGCCGAGGCCAACCTGCACGACGTGCTGGTTGAAGTCGACATCAGCGCCGGCGAGGTTGCCGTTGCCGTAGTCGTTGTAGCGATACTCGACGCGGCCGAACAGGTTGTCGGTGAAAGCGTGATCGACGCCAGCGCCGATGGTCCAGCCGTGCAGCGTGTCGTCGTCGTCGCCAACCGGCGTGTCGACTTCAACATTGGTGGCTGTCCAGCCGCCTGCTGCGTAGATCAGGGTGCGGTCCATGGCGTAACCGAGACGTGCACGGGCCGAACCGGAGAAGCCGCTTTCGGCATCGACGCCAGCAGCGACATCGTCGTTGTTCCAGTCGTAGTTGACATCGCCTTCAACACCGGCAACGAAACCGTTGGAGAACTGCCAGTTGTAGCCGACGAAGCCACCCATGCGGGCGCCGTCGAAGTTCTGGGAACCAGCGCCTTCGATATCAGCATCGCCCCAGCCGTATCCGCCGTGGATACCGAGGTAAGGACCGGACCAGGAAAATGCCGGAGCTGTTTCGTAGGCGACTGGCGCGCTCGGAATGGTCTCAACCGCATCGGCGGCGAGAGCTGCGGACGAGAGGCCGGCTGCAAGAGCTGCGGCGAGAACGAGTGTGTTCCTCATGATGATTTCTCCGTGTTTTCAACGACTGCTTGTTATGAGGATCAATGTAGTGCGTTCGGCTTGGAAAGCTGTAGCTAAAATGTCACGCGCGCCAAAATCGATCCTTGACCGTTGACCGGGGGACTTTGCGCCGCCACTGCTGCGGGCGGGAAAGCCTTGCGGATGAACCGGGGAGCATGCCGTGCTGACAACAACAGACACCGGATGGAAAACGCTTTTGTCCGGCCGGAACGGCCTGATGCTGGGGCTGATCTCCGCCGGGATCGGGTTGCATGCCTTCAACCAGTTCGCGATTGTTGCCGCCATGCCGCTGGCCGCCGCCGAACTTGGCGGGCGCGACTGGTTCAGCTGGGTCTACAGCCTCTATTTCATAGGTTCGATCGCCGGCGGCACCAGTGCTGCCTATCTCCGCGATCGGTTGGGTGTGAAATCCAGCCTGTTCTGGTCCATGGCGCTGTTTTCGCTGGGCGGTCTGATGGCGGTTCTGGCACCAAGCTTTTTCTTCATCGTTGCGGGCAGACTGTTGCAGGGGATTGCCGACGGTCTGATCGTGGCAATCTGCTACAGCCTCATCCCGGCCAATTTCTCGTCCGCGGTGACGGCGAAGGTATTTGCGGTGGAGGCAACCGTCTGGGCGGTCGCGGCTCTGCTCGGGCCGCTGATCGGGGGGCTGCTCGCAGAGGCGTTTTCGTGGCATGCCGCGTTTCTGGCGGTGACGCCGTTTCTCATCCTGCTTGGTCTTTTCACGCTGTTGACGACGCCCGAGACCGGCAGCGCGGCAAAGGCCGCGTTTGCGCCTCTGGCCGTAGCGCTCTGCGTGACTGCATCCTTCATTTTTGCACTGTCGTCCGCAACGGGGGTGATCGGCTGGCAGGTCGCCTGTCTGGTGCTGGGATCACTGGCGCTGGCGCTGACCGTGACGACAGACGGAAAGCTCGGGCCGCGGTTGTTTCCGGCTGGCGCTTTCAGGCTGGGATCGGTGCTCGGCCACGGGTTCTGGATGCTGTTCCTGATGTCGGCGGGCCATGCGTCTGGTGCCACCTATCTCGCTCTGATCATCCGCGACGTCTGGGGCATCGGACCGGCGGCGGTCGGCTATATCGTGGTGGCGATGGCGCTGACCTGGAGCGCGGTCGCGATGGCCTCCAGCCGGATCAAGTCTCTGAAAGGACGACACTTTGCGATGCGGGCCGGGCCGCTGTTCCAGCTCGCGGGCTTCCTGATGATCGCGATATCGATCGACGTCCGGGAGATCCTGCTCGTGATCCTGAGCCAGATGGCGATCGGTACCGGTTTCGGCCTGTCCTGGGCGGCGATCAACCAGGCCTCGATGGAGGCGGCCGGCGACGAGGAGCGCGACCGGGCAAGCGCGCTTTTGCCCACCATGTCGACGGCCGGCTACGCCGTCGGATCCGCACTTGCCGGCATGATCGCGGCGGCGACCGGGCTGACGCGGCAGTTGTCGCAGGGCGATCCCGGGCATGTCGCCTACTGGCTCTACGGGACCTCTGCAGCCGCGGCGCTTGTGACGTTTCTGCTTGGGTTCGGGGTGCGGTTGAAGGCGGGCGATAAGGGCTGATCTTGCTTGTTCCGCGGGCGCGAGACCCCATATTGGAGATACGCCACAAGCAAAGTCCCAAGCACATACCCGAGACCAAGCCCCTGAAAGGGCTGAAGGAGAGATCCCGTGTTCCAGTTCGACAATTCCTACGCCCGCCTGCCGGATCGGTTCTTCGCCTCCGTCTATCCGGAGCCGGTGGAAGGGCCGAAGCTTCTGAGGTTCAACCAGAAGCTGGCAGCGGAACTGGGCGTCGAGGCGGATCTTTCGGATCCCGACCGGCTGGCCGCGGTGCTTTCCGGCAATGTCGTGCCGCAGGGGGCATCGCCGCTGGCCATGGCCTATGCCGGACACCAGTTCGGCAACTTCGTGCCGCAGCTTGGCGACGGACGGGCGATCCTGATCGGCGAGGTCATGGACCGTGCCGGACAGCGCCGCGACATCCAGTGGAAGGGCGCGGGGCCGACGCCGTTTTCGCGCCGTGGTGACGGGCGGGCAGCGCTTGGGCCGGTCATCCGCGAATATGTCGTGTCCGAGGCCATGCATGCGCTGGGCATACCGGCGACGCGGGCCCTGGCGGCGGTTTCGACCGGTGAGCTCGTTCAGCGCGAGCAGGAGCAGCAGGGCGCAGTGTTCGTGCGGGTCGCGGCAAGCCATGTGCGAGTGGGCACGTTCCAGTTCTTTGCCGCCCGCGGCGATACCGAGGGCGTGCGGACGCTGGCGAACTACGTGATCGAGCGGCATTACCCTGACCTGATGGGGGCGCAGAACCCGTATCTGGCGCTGTTGCAGGCCGTGGCGGACCGGCAGGCGGAGCTGATTGCCCGCTGGCTCGGCGTCGGTTTCATCCATGGTGTGATGAACACCGACAACATGACGATTTCAGGCGAGACGATCGATTTCGGTCCTTGCGCCTTTCTCGACGAATACAACCCGATGAAGGTGTTTTCCTCGATTGATCGGCAGGGACGCTACGCCTATCGCAACCAGCCGGGCATCGGCCAGTGGAACATCGCAAGGCTTGCCGAGGCGCTGGTGCCGCTGATCGATGCCGACGAAGAAAAGGCGGTGGAAGCCGCCAATGCTGTCCTGAAGGCGTTCGGCGACACGTTCCAGGCGCACTGGATCGAGGTGTTCCGCGCAAAGCTCGGTCTGGTCACCGCGCGCGACGGTGATGGCGATCTCGTGCAGGGACTGCTTTCTGCGATGGAGGAAAACGAAGCGGATTTCACGCGGACGTTCCGAGCGCTCTGCAACGCCGCGGAAGGACACGACGACGACCTGCTCGCCTGTTTCGCGGATACGGCCAAGCTGCGGGAATGGTTGCCGAAATGGAACGAGCGGCTGGCCGAGGAAGGTCGCAGCCCGGCGGACGTGGCAACAGAGATGCGCGGCGTCAATCCGTGGCTGATCGCCCGCAACCACCGGATCGAGGAAGCAATCGCGGCTGCCAATTACGGTGATTTCAGCTTCTTTGAAAAGCTGGTGGAGGCGCTCGAAAAACCGTTCGAAGAGCGGCCGGAATTTGCCGACTACGCGTTTTCGCCGACGGCGGAACAGAAGGTTGCGCGCACCTTCTGCGGGACGTGAGCGAGAAGCTGCTCTGGTAAAATTTTCGAGATAGGAATTTAATCCTTGACGGCGTGACGGTTGTCGGGTAGTGTTTAGGCATAGTCGAAGAGTTGCGTCGGGAGAGGCTTCACGCCCCGACCGCCGCAAGGCTTCCAGTCAGGGCTCGGATTGACCTCCGGGCCCTCTTTTTTTCCAGGACATCGATATCGAAACCGAACGTGCGACGGCAAGCCGGCGCGGCGGGTTTTCGGCTGTGGAGATCTGCCATGAACCGTTCCGATGCTCTCGCCGGTTTTGATCCAGACCTGTTCGGCCTGTGGACGGACGAACCGCTTTACGCCGCGGATGACGACGTGACGCAGGATGCCGAACTGGAAGAGACGGTTCGAAACGTTCTGCTGGAGCTCAAGTCTGCGGAAACCGAGCTGAAGCCCGCAGATGAACTGCGGCAGCTTTTGAACGAGATGACGGCGGAGATGCGCCAGCAGTTCGCCACGTTCCGGACGATGCGGGAAGCGGCGTCCGGGCTGTTGTCCGGCGAGGCCGACGACGCGGTGTCAGCTGACGGCAGTGACGCGGCGCAGAAACTGGCGCGGGCCGATGTGAAGGCGGCGACCGATGCGATGAGCCTGATCGTGCGCACGCTGGAAAAGGTCGATGCGCTGCAGCGTCAGCTTTCCCGCGACCGGCAGGTGGAGGCCGACCGGCTGGCCGATGCCGGCGGATACGAAGAGGCGAAGGCCCGCTTCGTCCGCATGATCGAGGATCGCGCCAATGAAACAGCCTTTGGGTATTTCGAAGCCTGGAAACGCGATGGCGCACCGGGATGGGTGGCGCAAAGGCTTCCAGCCGGAGGAACCCAGCCAGCGCAAGATGCGGCGGGCTGCAGAGAAGATCACGGGTGAGGCGGTGAAGGCGTCCGGGTCGTTCGGGGCAGGCATGTCTGACATCGGTGATGCCAGGGAGAAGACCGGACGGGATCTGGAGGCCGGAATGGTTTTGGCCGGTGCGATGGGGTTGCCCCGCGCTCCGGACGCGGTGCCGGCGGAGAGATTTGACGCGCCTGGCCCGGGAGAGAACGCGTTTGACGGGTTCGTCTCCGGTCTCGACCGGGACTGGGCTTTTGCGGCGCTTCCCGGACAGAGGCCGCCAGAGGGCGACTGGCGGACGTGGCTGATCATGGGCGGGCGCGGATCCGGCAAGACGCGGGCGGGCGCCGAATGGGTGCATGCGCTGGCGTGTGCGGCTGGAGAGCGGTCCGATCTTCGCATCGCGCTCGTGGCGGAAACGCTGGGCGATGCCCGCGAGGTGATGGTGGACGGTGTGTCCGGCATCTGCCGGATTGCGGCACGGCACTGGCCCGAATTCGAGATTTCACGCAAACGGCTGGTCTGGCCGAACGGCACGGTGGCGCAGATCTTTTCCTCCGAGGATCCGGAAGCCCTGCGAGGGCCGCAGTTTCATTACGCCTGGTGCGACGAGATCGGCAAATGGAAGCATGCGCAGGAAACGTTCGACATGCTGCAGTTCGGCCTGCGGCTGGGACTCGATCCGCGCCAACTGGTGACGACCACGCCGCGACCGGTGCCGGTGCTGAAGCAACTGATTGCCGACCCCGGCACGCGGCTGATCAAGATCTCCACAGCCGGTAACGCCGGCAATCTGGCGCCGGGCTTTATCGCGGCGCTGGAGCGACGCTATGGCGGGACGAGACTTGGTCGCCAGGAACTTGGCGGCGAGCTGATCGAGGATCGCGACGATGCGCTGTGGAAGCGCGCCGATCTCGAAGCCTGCGTGACGCGGTTTACCGGGGTCTTGCGGCGCATCGTGGTGGCGGTCGATCCGCCCTCAGGATCGGGCGAAAACTCCTGCTGCGGCATTGTCGTGGCGGGTGTCGAGGCCGCCGAGGGTTTAGCCGGCCGGTCGGTGGTGCTGGCCGACTGTTCGGTGACCGGCCAGACGCCGGGCGGCTGGGCGAAGGCCGTGGTGAAGGCCTATGCGCGGTTTTCGGCGGACCGGGTCGTGGCCGAGGGCAACCAGGGCGGCGACATGGTGCCGGCGATGCTGAAAAGCATCGACGCCAACCTGCCGGTGACGGTGGTGCATGCATCCCGCGGAAAGTTTGCTCGCGCCGAACCGGTTGCGGCGCTCTACGAGCAGGGACGCGTGGTGCATGCGGGGCGGTTTGCGGAGCTGGAAGACCAGATGTGCGATTTCGGTCCGACTGGCCTGTCGTCAGGACGCTCACCTGACCGGCTGGACGCGCTGGTCTGGGCGCTGACGGCGCTTGTTTTGGACGGCCAGGGCGAGCCGCGGGTGAGGGGGATTTGAGCTGGGACGCGGTGCCGCTCTGCTGGTGGAGAGCGCAACAAAAAGCGGCCCGGGACGGGGCCGCTCAAGCGTTCTGTATCTGACAGTTGGCTACTGCCAACAGTTGCAATTCAGCTTTTGGCCGGCACAGCCGGAGCGCTGTCGCGCATCTGCTTCCATTCGGATTCCATGCGCTCGAGGACGTGCTGCGGCACCGATTTCGTGGCGGCTGTCTGGGCGGTCTGCTGCATCATCATGATCTCCGGATTGTGCGCTGCACCATCATGGTGGTGCGCCCCTATGAACGTCGCATGGTTGGATTGGTTCCACATCCTTACTCCGAAGTAAATCGTCACTAACAGACTAAAACGATTTAGTTTTTTCTAAACCGATTGAAACCTTCGAACGCGGTAAAGGGGTAGGATTAACATGGGATACGAGCGCAGTTTTTTCTTCGATCACGTGCGCAGGAACCCGTTCAGCGGGCGGTTGGCAAGTGGTCAGGTGGCCGGGTTGGCTGCTGTTTTGGAGGCATGGGAGGCGCGCAACCCCATCGAAGGCCCCGCGGCGCTTGCCTATGCGCTGGCGACCGCGTTTCACGAGACGGCAGCGACGATGCAGCCGGTGCGCGAAACGCTGGCCAAGACCGATCAGCTTGCGGTGGTGCGGCTGGAAAGCGCTTACAGCGCCGGCCGGCTGCGGACGGTGAAGACGCCGTACTGGCGTTACGATGCCGATGGCCGCACCTGGCTGGGGCGCGGGCTGGTGCAGCTGACGCACAGGCGCAATTACCAGAAGATGGCGGAGCTGACCGGCATCGATCTCATCGCGGCACCTCATCGCGCCATGGAGATGGATGTGGCGGTGAAGATTCTGATCGAGGGCATGCGGGCTGGCAGTTTTACCGGCCGCAAGCTCGGCGATTATTTCGGCCCTGGGAAATCGGACTGGGTCGGGGCGCGAAAAATCATCAATGGCAATGACCGGGCGGCGCAGGTGGCGGGGTACGCGAAAGCGTTCGCGGCAGCGCTGCGGGACGATGCGGCGATTGCGGCTTGAGGGCTGGTTGAGGGCTGGTTGAGGGTGAAGTGATCCCGGATCGAGTGAAGGATGCGATGATGAGATTTCCATTCCGGCTTCCCGGACTTGCCCGCAGCGCGCCGCCTCAGGAAACCAAGGCGGCATCGGGGCTGTCGTCGGGCTTTGCGATCGTATCTGGCGATGGCGCGGCGCACTGGTCCGGGCGGTCCTATGCGGCTCTGGCAAAGGCCGGGTTCATGAAAAACCCGATCGCCTATCGGGCCATGCGGATGGTGGCGGAGGCTGCCGGCGCCGTGCCGTGGCTTGCCTATCGGGGGACGAGCGAGGCAGCCGATCATCCGGCACTGGCGCTTCTGGCACGTCCGAACGGGCGCCAGAGCGGGCCGGATTTCTTCGAGGCGCTGTACGGGCATCTGCTTTTGTCCGGCAATGCCTATGTGGAGCCGCTGGCGCTTGGCGGAGACCTGCGGGAACTGCATTTGCTGCGGCCGGACCGGGTGAGCGTCGTCGAGGGACGCGACGGCTGGATTGCGGCCTATGATTATCGCGCCGGGCAGGTGACGCGGCGGCTTGCCGTCGATCGCGACGGGCCGGGGCTGCTGCATCTAAAGCTGTTTCATCCGCTCGACGACCATAGCGGTCTGTCGCCGTTGGTGGCAGCAGGGGCGGCGCTCGATCTTTCCAATGCGGCGGCGGGCTGGAACAAGGCACTGCTCGACAATTCCGCACGGCCCTCGGGCGCGCTGGTCTACCAGCCGAAGGACGGCGGCAATCTTTCCGCGGATCAGTATCAGCGGCTGAAGGACGAACTGGAGGCGGGCTATTCGGGGGCGGTAAATGCCGGCCGGCCGCTGCTTCTGGAAGGCGGGCTGGACTGGAAGGCGATGGGGCTTTCGCCGAAGGACATGGATTTCATCGAGGCGAAGAACGGTGCTGCCCGCGACATTGCGCTGGCGCTCGGCGTGCCGCCAATGCTGATCGGCATTCCCGGTGACAATACCTATGCCAACTATCAGGAGGCGAACCGCGCCTTCTACCGCCTGACGGTGTTGCCGCTGATTGCCCGCACGGCCGCAAGCTTTTCCGCCTGGCTTTCGGATACGCTCGGGGAGGGACTTCGGCTGGAGCCGGATCTCGATCGGGTGGCTGGGCTGTCGACCGAGCGCGAGGCGCTGTGGGCGCGGATCGGTGCAGCAGGGTTCCTGACCGAGGACGAGAAGCGCGAGGCGGTGGGCTATTCGGCGTGATTGCCCGATCGCGGCGCAAGGTGTAATTTGTAATACGGTGTATTACAGATGGAGATCGTCATGGCAGACGCCAACTCTGACAAGAAGGCCGAAAAGCCCGTTCTCTCGGACCCGATCACCTTGCGCGTGCCGCAGGACATTCTCGACGATATCGAGAAGATCGCCGAGACATCCGATCGCAGCAGAAGCTGGGTGATTGTCCGGGCGTTGAAATATTATCTGATGGCGGAGGGGAATGACATCCTGCAGATCCGCAAGGGCGAGGAACAAATTGCGCGCGGCGAATTCGTCGATGCGGAGGAGTTCTTCGCGGAGGTGCTCGACGAGAAGAAGAGCGACGCCGCCTGATGCGGATCAGGCTCTCCAAGGATGCGGCGCTCTTTCTGAGAAGCGAGCAGCGGTATCTGGAGCGTTTCAATCCGCGCGCCGCCGAAGCGGTGCTGCGGCAGTTGCGGGGATCGATGCGGCTCTTGCTGGACTATCCGCAAGCCGGGAGCCCGATTGAGGCGCTGGAAGGCCGGCGCCGTTTCGTGTCCGGCGAGTATGTCATCGACTACAGGATGGAGAAGGGGATCGTCTCCGTTTCCCACATTCGACACGGCCGTCAGCTGCCGCCCGATCTTTTAGCGGACGCACCGGCAGACGACGGAAACTGAGAGACTCAACTTCTCAAACCCCTGACTCAACTCGTCAACGCTGTCTCTCAAGCGATTCAGGGGGTTGATAAAAAGCGGCCGGCTTCATGTGGCGCGTGAAGATGCGCGAGGCCTTGGCGGTTGCGGATGAAGATCCGCTTACCGGCTGACACTCTCAACATAACCCAGAAAGTTTAACGATGGCTGACCTTGGGCATGATCCGGGAACGCTCGGCGTGTGGGCTGCGCGGACCGCAGGTGCGGTGGCGGGTGCGGGCGTTTCGCTGGTCTATCTCCTGCCGAAAAGCGGGCACGAGGCGGCGAGCAGGTTTCTGACCGGGGTGGCCTGCGGACTGATCTTCGGCGGGCCGGCCGGGCTGTGGCTGATGGCACGGCTGGGGATCAGCGGTGAGCTTCCCGAGCCGGAGACCTTGCTGGCGGGATCGGCTGCCGCCAGTCTCTCAGCCTGGTGGGTGCTGGGCGCGCTGTCGCGCTTAGCCGAGCGATACGGGCGCCGCAGGGAGTAAGGCACTCCCGACGGCGAACTCCCTCTGCCGCGGGCGGATGGGGTCGACAGGTCCAATGACATCGCAGGAGATCCCGATGCACGCTGACCGCGGGCAATGCCCGCCCATGCGCCCGAATGTGCGCAAATTCGCCAATCTGGAACTGGCCGGCATTGCCGGCGACGGCACGTTTTCCGGTTATGCCAGCGTGTTCGGCGAGGTCGATCTCGGTCGTGACCGGATCGAACGGGGGGCGTTTCTCTCCTCGCTTGTCGAACGCGGCGCGCCGGGGGTGCGCATGCTTTACCAGCACGACCCGAACGAGCCGATCGGCGCCTGGAAGACGATCCGCGAGGATGGTCGCGGCCTGTTCGTCGAGGGCGTGCTGTCGCCCGGCGTCGCCCGATCGCGGGAAGTGCTGGCGCTGATGAAATCCGGTGCGCTGGACGGGCTCTCGATCGGCTTTCGAACCGTTCGGGCGCGCACCGACGCCAAGACGGGGGTGCGGCGCATTCTCGAGGCGGATCTTTGGGAAATCTCCGTCGTGACCTTTCCGATGCTGCCATCGGCCAGGGTTTCCGACGTCAAGCATCAGCGGTTCTTCCGCGACCGCGAGACGGAGCTGGTTCGCCAGATGCGGCGGGCGGCGAAGATGATGTGGAGATCGTCGTTCAGGCAGAACAAGGTTTAATGGAGAAGGACAGGACATGATGACGGGACATGTGCAGGGAAGTGGCGCCGTGGCGCCGGAAGTGAAAGCCGTGCCGGAAACGGTGACGGCCGCGCTCGACGAATTCATGGAGGCGTTCGAGGCGTTCAAGGACGTCAACGACCGAAGGCTCGGCGAGATCGAGCAGAAGCTGACCGCCGACGTGGTGACCCGAGACAAGGTGGACCGCATCAACCGGGCGATGGACGACCAGAAACGGGTGCTGGACCAGCTGGCGCTGAAGAAGGCGCGACCGCCGCTTGGTGGAAGAAGTGGCTACGGCCAGAGTGCCGAGCTTTCGCCTGAGGCGCTGGAGCACAAGGCGGGGTTCGACGCCTATATCCGTCGCGGCGAGGACAGTGGGCTGCGCGAGCTGGAGGCGAAGGCGTTCTCCGTCGGAGTCGGCGCCGATGGCGGCTATCTGGTGCCGCCGGAGACCGACACGGAAATAGGCCGCCGCGTTTCCGTCGTGTCGCCGATGCGGGCGCTCTCGACCGTGCGCACCGTCTCGACCTCCGTCCTGAAGAAGCCGTTCTCGACGACGGGTCTCACCACCGGCTGGGTGGCGGAAACGGCGGCTCGGCCGCAGACCAACACGCCGCTTCTGGCCGAACTCGCCTTCCCGACCATGGAACTCTACGCCATGCCGGCCGCCACCCAGGCGCTGCTCGACGACGCGGCTGTCGACATGGAGGCCTGGATCGCCGGCGAGGTGGACATCGTGTTTGCCGAGCAGGAGGGCGATGCCTTCGTGCGCGGTGACGGGGTCAACAAGCCGAAGGGCTTTCTCGCCTATACGGCTGTCGCCGATGCGAGCTGGGCCTGGGGCAGTCTCGGCTATATCGCAACCGGCGTTGCCGGCGGCTGGAAGGCGACCAATCCCTCCGACACGCTGGTCGAGGTGATCTACGCGCTCAAGGCCGGTCACCGTCAGAACGGCACATTCATGATGAACCGCAAGGTGCAGGCCGATATCCGCAAGTTCAAGGATGTCGACGGCAACTATCTGTGGCGGCCGCCGGCAAGTGCGGGCCAGGCCGCCTCGCTGATGGGCTTTCCGATCGCAGAAGCCGAGGAGATGCCCGACATCGCCGCAAGCTCGACTTCGCTTGCCTTCGGTGACTTCCGGTCGGGCTATCTTGTGGTCGATCGGGCCGGTGTGCGCATCCTGCGCGATCCGTATTCCGCCAAGCCCTATGTGCTGTTCTACACCACCAAGCGGGTTGGGGGCGGGGTGCAGAACTTCGAGGCGATCAAGCTGGTGCGGTTTGCCGTGAGCTGATCAGCCAAGCGTACCGACGCGTGCCGGAACTGCCCGTCATCCGGCCATCGCCACCTTCTTCCCGCAGCGGCGTGGAGAGGGTGCGGCATGGCCGGATATCATCTTCGACGAGGATCCCCATGACCTATGCCCAGACCACTCCGCCCCTGGCGGAACCGCTGACGCTTGCCGAGGCGAAGGCGCATCTGCGTCTTGACGGCGCTGATGAGGATGCGCTGATCGGATCGCTGATTGCGACTGCCCGCGAGCATCTGGAGCGTGAGACGGGCCTATGCCTGATGGCGCAGTCCTGGCGGCTCTATCTCGACCGCTGGCTCTGCGACGGCGTGATCCGCATCCTCAAGTCTCCCGTGCAAGCGATTCAGAGCGTTACGATTTACGATGCTGCAGGCACTGCGGTTGATGTGTCGCTTGAAGACCATCTGCTCGACGGCAAGGGGCGACCGGCGCGGCTTTGGCTGCGCTCGACGATCGATCCCGGCCAAGCGTTGAACGGGATCGAGATCGACTTTTCCGCCGGCTATGGCGAGGCCGGGACCGATGTGCCGGATACGCTGAAGCGCGCAATGCTGATCCATATCGGCCACATGTTCGCCTTTCGCGGCGTGCTGTCGCCCGACCAGCAGCCCGCCGGGATTCCCGATGGCTATGAACGCCTGATTGCGCCCTTTCGCATGCGGAGGCTGTGATGGTGGTGTTTCTCGATCCGGGCCAGATGACTGCCCGGCTGGAGCTGGAGGCACCAGTTTCCGTGTCCGACGGTCAGGGCGGCGCGAGTGTGACCTGGCAATCGGTGGCGGCCGTTTGGGCGAAGATCGAGCCGGTTTCCTTCGTGGTGACGGAGGCGGCAAGCGCCGAGGTGGGAACGGTCAGTCACCGGATCTGGATCCGGTTTCGAAGCGATGTCGCGGCCGGGCAGAGGCTGACCAAGGGCGCGCGGATCTTCCTGCTGAAACTGGTGCGCGACCCTGACGAGACCGGTCGCTATCTGGTCTGCCAGTGTGAGGAGCAGGCCCCATGACCTCAGCCTCCAACGCCTTGATGAAGGCAGTCCATGCGCGGCTGACCGGCGATGCGGCACTGATGGCGCTGGTCGGCCAGGGCGGTGTGCACGACCGGCTGATGCCGAAGCCGAAACTGCCGGCGATTGCCTTCGGAGAGTGGGAGACGCGTGACTATTCGACGGGTACGGAACCGGGCGAGGCGCATAGCCTGACCATCACGGTGTGGTCGCAGGCCGAGGGGCGTCGGCAGGCGCAGGAGATCGCAAGCCGGGTGGACACGCTGCTACACGATGCGGCATTGACGCTGGAAGGGTTTGTGCTGGTGAGCCTGTTGCGGACGGGATCGCGCACCAGACGGGAGCCGAACACGCGATATCTTCAGGTCGAGCTGCGTTATCGCGCGGTGACCGAGTGAGAGGCCGCCATGCGGTTACTCTGCCGGACGAGATGCATGAGGAAGAGGATGCCGGTGAGGGCCGAGCCGGCCAGAAGGACGGTGACGACGAGAACCGTCAGCGCGCCCGATCGATCGAGCAGTGCTGTGAACACGACGGGGGCGAGCGCATTGGCAAGGTTCTGCGGCATGGACAGCCGTGCGGCCTGGCGGCCGTAGTCGCGTGGTGAAAACAGGGCGAGCGGCAGCAGCGCCTTTGCGACCTGCAGGACGGCCGAGCCGATGCCGTAGAGCCCGATGAAGATCCACAGCGTTGCGGTCGACGACGGCAGGACGATGAGGCTGAGAAAGCCGAGGATCATGAAGCTATTGCCGGTCACGGCCGTAATGAACGGATTGCCGCGCTTGCCGAGCAGCATATCGAAGGCGCGCGCCGAAATGCCGATGACGCCACGCGCTGCGGCAAGCTGCAGGGCGAATTCCGGCGTCGCACCGGATTGCCGCAACAGTTCCAGAAGCGACGGCGACACGCCGTAGGATGCGAAGGAGGCAATGGTGGTGGCGGTGGCGACCAGAAGGAAGGCGAGCTTGCCTTGCCGGGCGGTAAAGGCAACCGGGGGCGCATCGACGCCGGCCTCTGCTGTGTCCCAGCCGATCGGCTTCGGCAGCGCAAAGAGGTAAAGAGGCACGCAGACGAACAGATGCAGGAAAGCGCAGACCATCAGCGTGGTGCGCCAGCCGATGAGATCGTTGCCGAGACTGAGCAGCGGCCAGAAGATGGTGGCGGAGAGGCCGGTAAACAGCATCAGGATGGTGATGCCGCGACGGCCCTTCGTGCCTTCACGCTCGACCACCGCGGCATAGGCCGGCGCCGACAGGCAAAAGGCGCCGCCGGCACCGAGCAGGATCCAGGCGACCGCATAGAGCGGCAGGCCGTTCGCAAGCGACAGCACGAGCAACCCGACGCAGAAGAATACGGAACCGGCGGCCAGAACCTTTGCTGCCCCATGGCGCCCGAGCAGCCGTCCCACGAGCGGACCACAAAACGCGCTGGCGAGCATCATCACCGACAGTCCGGCAAACACCATTTCGTTGGCAAGGCCGAGATCGGGCGCGATCGAGCGACCGAGAACGCCGAGGCTTTCGAACGTGGTGCCCCAGCCGATGAGTTGCGTGATGGCGAGAACGCCAATGGTCCGGGCAGACCGGAGGGGGGACTTGGTCAATGCGATATCGCGATGGGGAGCGGGCGAGGAAATGTGTCCCGCGGCTGTAGCAGGTCGGCACGCAACCCGAAAGCATCAATACTTCAAAGCGGTTGGAAAAGGATCGGGACATGGTGGCACAGAAGGGCAAGGACCTTCTCCTGAAGGTGGACAATAGCGGAACGTTTCTGACCGTGGCGGGACTGCGCTCCCGGCGGATCGCCTTCAACGCCGAAACGGTCGACATTACCGATGCCGAAAGCAGCGGGCGCTGGCGCGAACTTCTGGGCGGGGCGGGGGTGCAGCGGGCATCGCTGAGCGGTTCGGGGATCTTCAAGGACGGCACGAGCGACGCGCTGGTGCGCAGCACGTTCTTTGCCGGCACGATCCTGTCCTGGCAGATCATCATCCCCAGTTTCGCGACACTGGCGGGTGCGTTCCAGGTGACGGCGCTCGAATATTCCGGCGAGCACAATGGCGAAATCCGGTTCGAGATTGCGCTCGAATCCGCCGGCGTCGTGAGTTTCACAGCATTGTAGGAGCATGAAAGGGGGATTTCATGGGCATGCATGGACGGGCCAACCGCCGACGCGGCGAGGTGGAGGCCGAAATGGACGGCGAGCGGCGGATCCTGTGCCTGACGCTCGGCGCGTTGGCGGAACTGGAAACGGCCTTTGCGGCCAGCGATCTGACGGAGCTCGCGGGGCGGTTTTCCTCCGGCCGGATGAAGGCAGCCGACATGATCCGCATCATCGGGGCCGGCCTTCGCGGCGGCGGCAACCTGATCACCGACGACGAGGCGGCGGCGATGAGCGTCGATGGCGGGATCCTCTCCTGCGCGCGGATCGTCGGCGAGTTGCTGAGCGCGGCCTTCGGCGCGGATGAGGGCACGTCACCGGCAAACCCCTGATGGCCGCAGCGGGCGGGAAGGCGCAAACGTTTGAGCCTTTTCCATGGGATGCGGCAATGCACGCCGGTCTCTGCCTGCTGCGGCTTCCCGCACCGCAATTCTGGGCGCTGACGCCAAGAGAGCTGTTTACCGCGACCGGTGGCCTGATCAAACGCGCGATGTCGATCGAGCGTGCCGGGCTGGAAACGCTGATGCGGGCTTTTCCGGATGGGGCGTGATTTTGCGAGCCGGTTGATCTTCGATGTGAACGGGAGCGGATGCCATGGATCCAGATGACGAGACGTTTGGTGCGGCCGTGACGGGGGCTGAAGCCTTGTCCGGCGTGATGGCGGATCTTGAGGCGCGTTCGGACCGGTTCGGCCGGGCTTTGACCAGTGCACTGAGCACGGCGACGACCGGGGGCAAGGGGTTGGACGACGTGCTGAAGGGGCTCGGCAACCGGCTGGCGGATATTTCGCTATCGGCAGGGCTGAAGCCGCTCGAAAGCCTGCTCGGCAATGCAGTGAGCGGGCTGATCGGTTCGGTGACGCCGTTTGCCGATGGCGGTGTCGTGCGGGCGCCGACTTTCTTTTCGATGAGCGGCGGCACCGGGCTGATGGGCGAGGCGGGTGCCGAGGCGATCCTGCCGCTTCGGCGCGGCGCGGACGGGGCGCTCGGCGTGGCCTCCGCGGGCAGCGGCGGGGGAACACAGGTCGTGTTCAACGTGACGGCGACCGATGCGGCGAGTTTTCGCAAAAGCGAGGGCCAGATTTCGGCGATGCTGGCACGCAGCGTTTCGCGCGGAAACCGAGGATTGTGAGGAGCAGCGATGAGCGGGTTTCATGAGGTGCGCTTTCCCCTGCGAGTGGCGCTTGGCGCCTCCGGCGGGCCTGTGCGCCGGACCGATATCGTCAACCTTTCCAACGGACGGGAGGCCCGCAACCAGCGCTGGCGGGATTCGCGGCGAAGCTATGAGGCCGGGTCCGGGGTAAAATCGGTTGCCGATCTCTATGCGGTTCTGGAATTCTTCGAGGCGCGTGGCGGCCAGCTCTACGGCTTCAGGTTTCGCGATCCCGTCGACTGGAAATCCTGCGGTCCGGGCCAGGCGATAGCGGCGAGCGACCAGCGGATCGGGATCGGCGATGGCGCGACCTCTGCGTTTCCCCTGACGAAAACCTATGCGGATGCGGCCGGAGGCTGGGAGCGACGGATTACCAAGCCGGTGGCGGGAACGGTGGTCGTTTCGGTCGGCGGCGTGGCGAAGGCGGCGACGTCCTTCACTGTCGATACGACGACCGGCATCGTGGCGTTTGCGGCCGGGCATGTGCCGGCGGCCGGCCAGATCGTGCGGGCCGGGTTCGAATTCGACGTGGCCGTGCGCTTCGATACCGACCGGATCGAGATCAATCTGGCGCATTTCGACGCCGGGCGGATCCCGGCCATTCCATTGACGGAGGTGTTGGCATGAGGGCGATACCGGCGGCTCTGGCGGGCCATCTTGCAGGCGAGGCGACGACGATCTGCTATTGCTGGCGCGTGACGCGACGCGACGCGGTGGTTCTGGGGTTTACCGAGCATGACCGCGATCTGGTCTTCGACGGTACGACATTTCTGGCGGCGAGCGGGTTTGCGGCGAGCGAGGCGGAACAGGCGCTGGGCATGGCCGCCAGCGCGGAAGAGGTGGAAGGCGGCCTCTCCAGCGCGGCGATCGACGAGGCGGATCTCGCAAGCGGGCGCTATGACGGTGCGCGGGTCGAGCTGTTCGTGGTCAACTGGGCCGATCCGGCTCAGCATATGCTGCTCAATATCCGCGAGATCGGCGAAGTTTCGCGGTCGGGCGGGGCTTTCAGGGCGGAGCTGCGGAGCCTTGCGCATCGGCTGGGGCAGCCGCAGGGCCGTGTCTATGGCAGGCGTTGCGATGCAAGCCTTGGCGATGCGCGCTGCCGGGTCGACCTCTCGGCCTGGCGCGGGAATGGCGCGGTCGATGCAGTGATCGACAAAAGCCGCATCGTCGTATCCGGTCTTTCCGGTTTTGCCGATGGATTTTTCGGCCGGGGCGTCGCGGAATTTGCGGGAGGGGCGCAGGTGGATATCGAGGTTCACGAGCGACGCGCCGACGGCAAGGCGGGGCTGACATTCTGGTTGCCGCTGGAGCAGACGGTCGTTCCCGGGCAGGCGGTGACGCTGACGGCCGGTTGCGACAAGACGGTTTCGACGTGCGGCGGGCGGTTCGCGAACCTTCTCAATTTCCGCGGCTTTCCGCATGTGCCGGGCTCCGATTTTGCCTATTCTTATGTGGATGGCGAGCGGCTGCATGATGGCGGAGCGCTGTTCGAATGAGTGCCGCCGGAGAGCGGATCGTCGCGGTGGCTGAGACCTGGATCGGCACGCCCTATCGGCATCAGGGGGCAACGCGCGGCATCGGCTGCGATTGCATCGGCCTGATCCGCGGCATCTGGCGGGAGCTTTATGGCGAAGAGCCGGAACTGGTGGCGCCTTATGCGCCAGATTGGGCGGAACGGGGCGGCGAAGATCGGATGGCGGAGGCTGGCATCCGGCTGTTCGGACCGGCACTTGGCGTCGGGCAGATGCAGCCGGGCGATCTGCTGCTGTTTCGCTGGCGACCGGACACGATGGTGAAGCATGCGGGCATCTTCGTCGGGCCGTCCCATTTCATTCATGCCTACGAGCAGATGGCGGTGACACGCTCGGTTCTGGTGCCCTCCTGGCGCCGCAAAATCGCTGCCGTGCACCGGTTTCCGCCGGCAAGGGATAGTTGAAAGTTGGCAAGGACCGGCGTATAGTCATGGAGTAATGGATGGGGCTGGAACCCCATCCATCGGTATGCTTATATTACGGATGAGATCCGGTCGGACAATGACCAGCCCGTCCGGGTCACCCTCAAGATAAGCGTCATGCCAATTGGCCAAAGCCTCATGACATCACCTCCATGGTTGTCTATACTGGGCGCCAGCGTTTACCCAAACTCGACTAACGCGTATGGCGAAACCGCTACGCCATTTTAGTCAGCTGAAACCAGAGCCCGAGCAGTCGTCGAGAGGGTCTCGGCGTACCGAGGCTTCAAGCCAGTGCCAATTCCGTTGGTAGAGGTTATTAAGCGCTGGTTGCCAAGCCTCACTGCAGACGGAGTGACATGCGGACTGAACTGGTCACGACGAGATGCGACGGGGTACGACTTTGCACCTTCCGATGTCCTCGTTCGATTGCTTACTAGGTCGTGAACTCCATAAAATGAGGATCGGGAAAGCTGGGTCGCCGTCGCTATTTGCGCCTGACACCTGATGATCATACCCAAAGCGGAATAGTTGGGACGGATAGGATTTAATGATCGAAAATCAGCGTTCGAAGATAAATTATATTGGAATATTCGCCACGAATGCATCCACGATGCTGTTCTCTCTCTTTCTGTTGTTTTTCCTCAGTGAGGATCTTTTTAAAACCCATCTTTTTCCTCTGGGCACTATTTTAGGCGCTATTGTTGTTTCGCTAGCTTTTATTCCTCGGTTTCTCGACGACATACGAGGGGCCTGCAATGCGATTGCAGCAGGTATAATCAGTGAGGCAGTAATAATATCTCTGTTTATATACGCTACAGGCATCCGCCCCGGGATGTTGGTAGTCGAAAAAGGAACTGCATTGGATGGTATAATGGTGTTCTTGGCGATTTATACGTTTATTTTTTTTCTTTTATACGTTCCAGGTCAATTTTCTCGGTCGTCTTAAAGTGGGGATCATTCGTTCACCGGCGTGATGACATTGATCGCATCGCGGCCGAGACGATTGAGCTTAGTGCGATCAAAACATCGCTGGCTCCTAGCTTATCCACGGGCCGGGAAAACTCTCGACGCCGCCTTATGAAGGGTAGCAGCTTGCTCCTGCCCCAATCGAGGCACGTCCTCTCTCCCCGCAGGCGGGGTTAGGGTGAGGGGCAGCCTCCAACGAGCAAGTGAGGGGCAGCCACCTAGGAGTAGTGAGGGCAGCCACCTCCATCCGACAATCCGATAGTTTCACTATTTTAGCGCGCATTCAGTTCACGACTGGGTCGGCGTGAGGGGGGTTTATGGCGACGATCCTGTTTCAGGCGGCGGGTGCGGCACTTGGTGGGGTGTTCGGTCCTGTCGGGGCGATCCTTGGGCG
>Ga0213836_100360_pt1 | contig 39483 bp, 37 predicted proteins | sample SWPATP03_FD_160578 | JGI IMG/M metagenome (GOLD analysis project Ga0213836, IMG submission 160578) | Coastal seawater microbial communities from Marineland, Florida, United States - SWPA TP0 #3 | ecosystem: Environmental > Aquatic > Marine > Coastal | place: USA: Florida | collected 2016-08-05
GCGAAGCTGCGCTGGGTCGCCTATCCCGGCCGTATCGACATCGCCTACGAATACACGTTCACGTCCGTGACCGGCTTCTTTCTGGTCGATGCCATCTGGCAGCGGGAGTGGGAGGTGGTCTGGGACCTGTTCCGTCACATCATCCTGCCCGGATGCCTGCTCGGCTATTTCTCGCTCGCCTATATCAGCCGCATGACGCGCTCGTTCATGCTGACCGAGCTTGCGCAGGAATACGTGGTTGCGGCGCGTGCCAAGGGCCTGTCGGAAACGCGGATCATCTGGTTCCACGCGCTGCGCAACGCGGCCGTGCCGCTGATAACAGTCATCGCACTGTCCTATGCGGGGTTGCTTGAAGGCTCGGTTTTGACTGAAACCATCTTCTCCTGGCCGGGGCTTGGCCTCTACATCACCAACTCGCTGCAAAATGCCGACATGAACGCGGTGCTCGGGGGCACACTTGTGATCGGCATGGTGTTCGTCGCCATCAACCTGTTTTCCGATCTTCTCTATCGGACGCTCGACCCGAGGACGCGCCGATGAGTGTCGTTGAACCGTTGAAACCCTATAGCCGGGCGTGGCTGCTGTCCGACCGGCCGACCTCCCGCCATCAGGCCCGCGTCGGCCGCGCCTATGTGGTCTGGCGGCAGTTTTCCGAAAACCGGCTGGCACTGCTTGGCCTGTTCATCATTCTGGGCCTGATTTTCATCGCCATCTTCGCCAACGTTCTTGCGCCGCATAACCCGGTGCAGGGCGACCTGCGCAATTCGCGGCTGCTGCCGCCGGGTTCGGCCGGCTTCCTGCTCGGCACCGACGACCAGGGCCGCGATATCCTCTCGCGGCTGCTCTACGGGTCGAGACTGACGCTGTTCGTCGTGGTGCTGGTTGCGGTCATCGCCGCGCCGGTCGGGCTGATCGTCGGCACGGTTTCTGGATATGCCGGTGGCTGGGTGGATGCGGTCCTGATGCGGATCACCGACATCTTTCTCGCCTTTCCGAAGCTCGTGCTGGCGCTTGCACTGGTCGCAGCGCTTGGACCCGGCATCGAGAACGCGGTGCTTGCCATCGCGGTCACATCCTGGCCGCCCTATGCGCGTATCGCCCGCGCCGAGACGATGACGTTTCGAAACTCGGAATTCATTTCGGCGGTGAAGCTGATGGGTGCCTCGCCGTTTCGCATCGTGCTTCGCCACGTCATGCCGCTCTGCATGTCGTCGCTGATCGTGCGCGTCACGCTCGATATGGCAGGCATCATCCTGACCGCCGCCGGTCTCGGCTTTCTGGGTCTCGGCGCACAGCCGCCGCTGCCGGAATGGGGCGCGATGATCGCATCCGGTCGCCGTTTCATTCTCGACCAGTGGTGGGTGGCCGCCATGCCCGGTATCGCCATCCTGATCGTCAGCCTCGGCTTCAACCTTCTCGGCGACGGATTGCGCGATGCGCTGGATCCGAAGGAGGCCGGACAATGACGGAGAAAGGCCAATGATGATGGGCAATCCTTCCGTCAACATGACTGCTACCACCGAAGCGCCGCTGCTTGCGGTCGACGACCTGCGCGTGACGTTTCCGACCCGCACCGGCGAGGTAACCGCTGTGCGCGGCGTCTCGTTCACGCTCGGCAAGGAACGTCTCGGCATCGTCGGGGAATCCGGTTCCGGCAAGTCGCAGACCGGGCGCGCCATCATGGGGCTGACGGCGGGGCATGCGAAGATCACCGCGAACAAGCTGGAATTCAGAGGGCGTGATCTTCTGTCGATGCCGAAATCCGAGCGGCGGCATATTCGCGGCAAGCAGATCGCGATGATCCTGCAGGACCCGAAATATTCGCTTAATCCGGTCATGACCATCGGTCGGCAGATCGTTGAAACGCTGAAGACCCATGAGAAGGTCTCGGGAGCGCAGGCGAAGGAGCGGGTGATCACGATGCTGGAATCGGTGCAGATCCGCGATCCGGGCCGTGTCTACGATCTCTATCCGCACGAGGTTTCCGGCGGCATGGGGCAGCGGGTGATGATCGCGATGATGCTGATCTGCGGGCCGGAGCTTCTGATCGCTGACGAACCGACGTCCGCGCTCGACGTGACCGTGCAGCTCGACGTTCTCGACATTCTCGACAAGCTGGTGTCCGAGCGCGGCATGGGGCTGATCTTCGTGTCTCACGATCTGCGTCTGGTCTCCTCCTTCTGCGACCGGGTGCTGGTGATGTATGCCGGACGGGTGGTGGAGGAACTGGCGTCTGCCGATCTTTCCAAGGCGAGCCATCCCTATACGCTGGGGCTTCTCAATTGCCTGCCGACGATAGGCTCAAACCGGCATCCGCTGCCGGTGCTCGACCGCAAGCCGGAGTGGTCGCTATGAGTGCCATGATCTCCATCAGAGACATGCTCGTCACCTATGACGATTTTGCAGCTCTCGATCATGTCAGCCTGGATGTGGAAGAGGGCGAAAGCTTTGGCATCGTCGGTGAATCGGGCTCGGGGAAATCGACGCTGCTGCGCGCCGTTTCCGGGCTGGCAGGGTTCGACAGCGGCACGCTGACGGTCGCGGGGAAGACCTATTCGGGGCAGAGTAGGACCAAGGAATTCTACCGCACCGTCCAGATGGTGTTCCAGGATCCCTACGGCTCCCTGCATCCCCGACAGACGGTGGACCGGCTGCTGTTGGAGCCTCTGGCGATCCATGGCTTTACCGATGTCGATGTGCGGATTGCCCGCGCGCTGGATGAGGTCGGGCTGGGAGCGGGTTTCCGCTTCCGCTATTCGCACCAGCTTTCCGGCGGGCAGCGGCAGCGCATCGCGATTGCCCGGGCACTCATCCTCGAGCCGAAGATCCTGCTGCTGGACGAGCCGACTTCGGCGCTCGATGCGTCGATCCAGGCGGAAATCCTCAATTTGCTGGAGCAGGCAAAGCGCGACCGCGGATTGACCTTTGTGATGGTCAGCCATGATCTCGGAGTCATCAGCCATATGTGCGGCCGTCTTGCGGTGATGAAGAGCGGCAAGGTGGTGGAAACCGTGCCGGCGCAGGCGCTTGAAAACCGCGAGTTCTCGGCGGATTACACCCGACAGCTGCTGGTGGCGAGCGAAGGCTTCAGCCGCGGCTAATCCTTGTGGCGGGCGGCAGAATGCTATTGTGCACCTGCGAAATGCCCGTAAGATCGCGGTCAAGAGATCAATAAGCAGGGGAACAATGCCATGAAGACGGTTGCTGGTTGGGGTGTGTTTTCGCGCCGGAGCGTGATTGCGGCGTCTGTTGCGCTTGGCCTTGCCGCCTCGATGGGAAGCGGGGCGTTTGCCGCGGCAAAGACGTCGGTCACGATCGGCATGACGATCGAACCCATCGGTCTCGATCCGACGATTGCCGCCCCTGTGGCGATCGGCCAGGTGAGCTGGCAGAATATCTTTGAGGGCCTGACGACGGTAGACAGCGCCGGCAAGGTGCAGCCGCAGCTTGCGGAAAGCTGGGAGATTTCCCCGGATGGGAAGACCTATACGTTCAAGCTGCGCCAGGGCGTGACCTTCCACAACGGCGTCGCCTTCGACTCGTCGGTTGCGAAATTCACGATCGACCGGGCTCGCGGCGCCGACAGCGTCAATCCGCAGAAGCGCTATTTCGCCTCGATCGAGACAGTGGAGACGCCCGATGCCGCAACGCTGGTGCTGAAGCTGAAGCAGCCGGCGGGCAGCCTGCTCTACTGGCTCGGCTGGCCGGCATCTGTCATGGTCGAGCCGAAATCCGCTGCCGACAACAAGACCACGCCGGTCGGCACCGGTCCGTTCAAGTTCGTGTCCTGGCAGAAGGGCTCGAAGGTCGATCTGGCGAAGAACACTGACTACTGGAACAAGTCCGTTTCGGTGAAGCTCGAGACAGCGGTTTTCCGGTTCATCGCCGATCCGCAGGCGCAGGCAGCGGCCCTGAAGGCCGGCGATGTCGACGCGTTTCCGGAGTTCGGCGCGCCGGAACTGGTCTCCTCCTTCGAGGGCGACACGAAGCTCACGACCGTGATCGGCAATACCGAGCTCAAGGTCGTGGCGGGTATGAACAATTCCCGCAAGCCGTTCGACGACAAGAAGGTTCGCCAGGCGCTGATGATGGCGGTGGACCGTGCGACCGTCGTTGAAGGCGCGTGGTCCGGTTACGGCACCCCGATCGGCAGCCACTACACGCCGAACGACCGCGGCTTCAAGGACCTCACCGGCATCTATCCCTTTGATGCCGAGAAGGCGAAGGCGCTTTTGAGCGAGGCCGGATATCCGAACGGCTTCTCCTTCACCATGAAGGCGCCGCAGATGGCCTATGCGCAACGCTCGTCGCAGATCCTGCAGGCGATGTTTGCCGAAATCGGCGTCACGATGAATATCGAAACGACCGAGTTTCCCGCAAAATGGGTATCGGACGTGCTGAAAGCCGGCGACTACGACATGACCATCGTTGCCCATGCGGAGCCGATGGACATCGATATCTACGCCCGCGACCCCTATTACTTCCACTACAAGAACCCCGCCTTCAACGAGATCCTCGCGAAGGTCGAAGCGACGGCCGATCCTGCGGAACAGGACAAGCTCTACGGCGAGGCGCAGACGATCCTGGCAGAGGACGTCCCGGCCTTGTTCCTGTTCGTGATGCCGAAGCTCGGGATCTGGGACGCGAAGCTGAAAGGGCTGTGGGAGAACGAGCCGATCCCTTCGAACGTGCTGTCCGAGGTGTATTGGCAAGAATGACGATGCGTCTCGCCGTAATCTGCGCCGGTGACGTTTCCGACAACGGGAGAGGCGTCAAGCAGTGCGATGAGCGGGCCTTGCGAAAGATGGGGCTTAATCGCGGATGACTGAAATCCCCCTCTGGCCTGCCGGCCATCTCCCCCACAAGGGGGGAGAAGGTATGCGGCACCCGATTGCCTCGATCGTGGCCCGGCGGTTCGGCTGGGTTAAGCCCTCCCCCTTGTGGGGAGGGTGGGGAGGGGCGACTGGCGTAGGCATGGTGGATGTTGGAGGGTGCGGCCCATGATCTCCATCCTTATCCGCCGCATCCTGTCGCTCATCGTCACGCTTCTCGTCGTGTCGCTGCTGATCTTCGTCGTCATGGATCTCTTGCCGGGTGATCCCGCGGCGATTGTGCTGGGGACGTCAGCAAGCCCGGAAACGCTGGCGGCGCTCAGAACCCAGATGGGGCTCGATCAGCCCCTGCCGGTGCGTTATCTCGCCTGGTTATGGGGTGTTTTTCAGGGCGATTTCGGGCAGTCCTATACCTATGGCGTGCCGGTCGCGGGGCTGATCGCGGAGCGGCTGACGGTGACGCTGCCGTTGGCGCTGATGGCGGTTCTGATGTCGGTCGGAATTGCCGTGCCACTCGGCGTGCAGGCCGCGAAAAAGCATAACGGCATGTTCGACGCCGTTGTCGGCGCAGTCTCTTACGTCAGTATCGCGGTGCCGGCCTTCTGGGTGGGGCTGCTGTCGATCATCCTGTTTTCGACGCTGCTCGGCTGGATGCCGGCAGGTGGATTCCCGGGCTGGGACGCGGGGCTGCTGGCCGGGTTGCAGGCGTTGCTGCTGCCAGCGATCGCGCTGGCGCTGCCGCAGGCGGGCGTGTTGACACGCGTTGCGCGGGCCGCGGTGCTGGACGTGATGAACGAGGATTATGTGCGCACCGCCCGCGCCAAGGGGCTGGGCGAGGGGGCGGCACTCTGGCGCCATGCGGTGCCGAATGCGCTTGTGCCTGTGGTGACGATGATCGGCATGCAGTTCACCTTTCTGATCGCCGGTGCAGTGCTGGTCGAAAACGTCTTCAACCTGCCGGGTCTCGGACGGCTTGCCTACCAGTCGCTGGCGCAGCGTGACATCGTGGTCATGCAGGACGTCGTCCTGTTTTTCTCAGCCCTTGTCATCGTCGTCAATTTCCTCGTCGACCTTCTTTACCTGGTGATCGATCCGCGGCTGAGGGTGGGGGTGAGATGAGGCAACTTCTGCGCCGTCCCGTTCTTCTTGCCGGGCTTGTCGTGACGCTGTTCCTGTTTCTGGTGGCGTTGCTTTCGCTGGTCTGGACGCCTTATCCGCCGTCGAAGATGAACATCGTCCACAAGCTGAAGCCGCCATTCGAATTCGGCCTGCTCGGGACCGACCAGTTCGGACGCGATGTCGCTTCCGCGCTGATGGTCGGCGCCTGGAATTCGCTGTCTACGGCGCTGCTTGCGGTGGCGATCGGCGCCACGATCGGCACGGCGGTCGGCACCGTGGTGGCGATGCGGCGCGGCTGGGTCGAACAGATCGTGATGCGCGGCTGCGACATCATCTTCGCGGTTCCGCCGATCCTGTCGGCGATGATGCTCGGCGCCTTTATCGGATCCGGCCGGTTCACGGCGGTCATCGCTATTGCCACGTTCATGGTGCCCGTCTTCGCACGCCTCACGCTGGCCGCGGCCCGGCAGATCTGGACGCGCGACTATGTGGCGGCGGCTGTCGGCATGGGGCGTTCGAAGCTGAAGATCACGTTCGTCCACATCCTGCCCAATATTTCGAACCAGATCATCGTGCAGGTGACGATCCAGCTCGGTCTCGCGATCCTGACCGAGGCGGGGCTTTCCTATCTCGGGCTCGGCATGCCGCCGCCGAACCCGACCTGGGGGCGGATGCTTGCGGATTCGCAGACGTTCCTTGGGCAGGCGCCTTGGCTCGCCTTGATGCCGGGGCTGGCGATCGCGATCGCGGTGCTGGGCCTCAACATGCTCGGTGATGGTCTGCGCGACCTTCTCGATCCGCGCTCGACACCCTGATTTTAAACGACGACCTGAGTGAAAGACTTTTCATGAACGCCCTTTTGAAACTGACGATCCGGGACATTCTTTTTCTTTATGCGCAGAAGAAGCTTTCGCCGCTGGAATACTGGGAGGTGGTCGAGGCACGGGTTGCGGCGTTCGAACACCAAGTTCAGGCGCTCTACCTCTACGATCCGGAAAGCGCACGGCAACAGGCGAAAGCCTCCACCGAGCGCTGGGCGAAGGGCGAGACGCTGGGGATGCTCGACGGCATTCCGGTGACGATCAAGGAACTGATCGCCACGAAAGGGCATCCGGTGCCGCTCGGGACCGCCGCGACGGAGCTGACGGCGGCGGCCAGCGATGCGCCGGCCGCTGCACGGCTGCGCGAGGACGGCGCGGTGATCTTCGCAAAGACCACATGTCCCGATTACGGCATGCTGTCGTCAGGGCTTTCCAGCTTTCACCCCTTAAGCCGCAATCCCTGGAACCTGACGCAGAACCCGGGCGGATCCAGTGCCGGCGCGGCGTCTGCTGCGGCTTCGAGCTTCGGACCCCTGCATATCGGCACCGATATCGGCGGTTCGATCCGGCTGCCGGCCGGCTGGACGGGGCTTTTCGGCTTCAAGCCCAGCCAGGGCCGCATTCCGGTCGATCCGTTCTTTGTCGGGCGCTGTGCCGGCCCGATGACGCGGACGGTGGAAGACAGTGCGATCGCCATGGCGACCCTGTCGCGCCCCGACTGGCGCGACGCGTCATCGCTGCCGCCCAACGCCTTCGACTGGGTGGATCTCGACATCGACGTCAGGGGGATGAAGATCGGGCTTATGCTGGATGCGGGCATCGGGATCTCTCTCGACGACGAGGTCCGCGCGGCGGTGACGGCTGCGGCAAAGCGGTTCGAGGCGGCGGGGGCCGAGATCGTGGAGGTTTCGCCCGTCATGACGCGGACGATGCTGGACGGGCTCGACAGTTTCTGGCGGGCGCGGTTCTGGGGCGATATCGAGACGATGCCGGACGAGCGCAAGGCGCAGATCCTGCCCTACATCTTCGAATGGGCAAAGGGCGGGGCTTCGGTTTCCGGCGTCGAGGCGGTGCGCGGTTTCAACCAGACGAACGAGATGCGCAAAGCCTGTGCGAGACTCTTCTCCGGCGTCGATGCGGTTTTGTCGCCGACCAACCCGATCGTCTCCTATCCGGCCGACTGGGCATCGCCGACCAACGATCCTCTGAAACCGTTCGAGCATATCGGCTACACGGTGCCGTGGAACATGTCGGAGCAGCCGGCCGCCTCGATCAACTGCGGTTTCTCCCGCAGCGGAATGCCAATCGGGCTGCAGATCGTCGGGCCCCGGTTCGCAGACTTGCTCGTTCTGAAGCTGTCGCATGCGTTTGAGCAGTGGACCGGCGGCGTGACCAACTGGCCAGACCCGAGACTTACGCCCTGATCTGCGCATCGAGTGACGGTCCGAGCGCAAAAATCGGCGATGGAACCTTCACGGTTTCGCCGCGTTTCATTTTGGCAGACGAATGCGTGCACTTTGCGGCTGGTGGAGTATGATGTGCGAGAGGCAACCTTTCGAACATGACCGGGCCTGATATCCCGATCTTCGCCAAGCCTCACAGTTTGCATGTCGTTTGAACCTTTCCGCAAAGCCCGCGCCTTCCGCGCGGCGCCAAGATCCGTAGAAACAGGAGATCTCCATGGCCGCAGCTACTTCCACGAATGCCGAAATTGCCCGCGCTCGCACCGCCGCCGGTGCTGCTACGACGTCTGACATCGAAGCGCAGCTGCAGCAGCTCCGCGAAGATATCTCGTCGCTTGCCAAGACCGTCGGCGCCGTCGGCAGCAGCACGGCGAGTGAAGTGAAGGGCAAGGCCCGTCGCGCCGCATCCGATGCGACCGATGCGTCCATGCAGATGGTTGAAGCTGCCCGCGAGCAGGCGATCTCGTTCGAGCGCGACCTGGAAGCGAAGATCCGCAAGGCACCGATCCAGTCGATCGCGATCGCAGCCGGCGTTGGCTTCGTCTTCGCTCTTCTGTCGCGTCGCTAAAGATGATGGGCCTTGGTCCCCTTATCGCTTCGTTTGCCGCGATGGATATCGCGGCATTTACGGAGCGGCTGAAGCGCAACATCATGCTGTATGGGCTCGCTGCACTTTTCGTGCTGACGGCCTATGTGCTGGGCGTTGCGGCACTTGCCGTTCATCTGTCGCAGTTCTGGGGCCTTCCCATAGCGCTTCTGGTGGTTGCAGGCGGCGCATTGCTGCTGGCCGTGATTTTCTACCTTTCGGTGACGCTCACCGCGAGAGCGGAAGTCAAGCGCAAGAAGCAGGCAGTGGCCGCCAATAGCGGCAAGACGCTGGCTTTGACGGCAGCACTCACAGCGGTTCCGCTTCTTCTGAAGTCGAAGCCCCTGATGTTTGCATCGATCGCGGGGGGCCTCGGCTTCCTCGCCCTGAGCGGTGGCAGGACGCGTCGTCGCTTTACAAATCCTGGAGAGTAACACCAGCCTACTCGTCTTTCGATCATCGAGCTGCCGGACAAATTCCGGCAGCTTTTTTTGTGTCTTGTCAGAATGTCATGAGGCTCTGGTCGACGCTCGCGCGGAGCGCAGGGACGCGTGCTATTCAGAATTCTGCAAACACGGGGGAGGGCAGTTGTCTGGCGCTACGCGAACCACACAAAAACGCCGCCCGTGAAGGCGGCGTCTATGAGTTTACATGCAGTTGGCTGAACCCTCAGCCGCCGAAGGCGCGGGACGTGATGGCTGCGTCACCGGCATCCGGGCCGTAGTCGACTTCTCCGGATACGCCAAGCAGTTCCTGTAGGCGTGTACGGGCGCGCGAGACGCGGCTCTTGATCGTGCCGACGGCGCAACCGCAGATCTCTGCGGCTTCCTCATAGGCAAACCCTGCGGCGCCGACGAGAACAATCGCTTCACGCTGATCGTCCGGAAGCTTGTCGAGCGCTGCACGAAAGTCCTGCAGATCGAGGCGACCATACTGTTCGGGGTGCACGGAAAAGCGTTCGGAAAACAGGCCGTCGCTGTCTTGCACTTCGCGGCCACGCTTGCGCATCTGGCTGTAGAATTCGTTGCGTAGGATCGTGAACAGCCAGGCCCGCATGTTGGTGCCGGCCGTAAAGCTCTTCTGGTTCGCCCACGCCTTCATGATCGTGTCCTGGACAAGGTCATCGGCCTTGTCGTGACGACCGGTCAGCGAGACGGCGAAAGCGCGCAGGTTCGGCAGCGATGCCAAAAGGTCGCGCTTAAAAATGCGATCGTCGTTGTCTTCTTCCTTGCTCATTTCGCATCCACCGACTTGGCGTTGCGCTCGGCATGGTCGAGCCGTTCGAGCAGATCGAGGAAGCGATCGGGGATACCCTCCTCCTGGACTGCGTCATAAAATTCACGCAGTTTGCGAGAGATCGAGGCGTTGGGAGACACTGACCCAGGCCTTGCTTCTTGAGATTGGCTTGTTGTCATGTCATCTTTTTTTGTGTTGTCGTCACTCATCACTCAAATGGCCTGTTCGATATCGTCACCTCACAATTCGCGGATCGAAAAAAAGTTCCACCCTTGCGGAACTTTTTTTAAGTACCCACGTTATTAGTCCGTCAATTGCCCTCATTGGGTCCCGGGGAGTATTTTTTTATGTCACTGACCTCACGCGTTGCGTCTCATCTTCCATATCTGCGCCGCTATGCGCGGGCCGTTACCGGATCGCAGACATCGGGAGACGCCTATGTCGCGGCGGTCCTCGAGGCCCTGATCGCGGACGTCTCCATCTTTCCGGAGTCGTCTAAGGATCGTGTATCGCTTTACAAACTGTTTGTCGCAATTTTTGGTTCCACTTCAATCGAGATCCGGCCGATCGACTCGCCGTTTGCTTGGGAACAGCGCGCAGCGGCTAACCTTTCGAACCTTCCGTCGCAGTCCCGTCATGCCTTCCTTCTGATTTCGGTCGAAGGCTTCACGATTGAGGAAGCGGCTGAAGTTCTCGATATCAGCGTTGGTGAAGTGAACAAGCTTCTCGACGAAGCCTCGCGCGAAATCTCCCGCCAGGTCGCGACCGATATCATGATCATCGAAGACGAGCCGCTGATCGCGCTCGACATCGAGCAGATGGTACAGGACCTTGGTCACCGCGTCACGGGTATCGCCCGTACCCACAAGGAAGCGGTATCGCTGTTCCAGACATCGCAGCCGAAGATGGTTCTCGCCGATATCCAGCTGGCGGACGGAAGCTCCGGCATCGACGCGGTCAACGAGATCCTGAAGTCCTCCAATGTCCCTGTGATCTTCATCACGGCATTCCCGGAGCGTCTGCTGACCGGCGAGCGGCCTGAGCCTGCTTTCCTCGTCACCAAGCCTTTCAATCCGGATATGGTGAAGGCTCTGATCAGCCAGGCCTTGTTCTTCAATGACGCGGTTAAGGCTGCTGCCTGATCTATCTGCCATCGATCGATTTTAGGCAGGAACAAACCCCAAAGAGAGGCGTTCTGGGATATCGGAACGCCCCGCTTGCTTTCCCGTTATGATGCCGAGCGATGTCTTCCCTTGATTTAAAGCGTCCGTGGGATACTTACCTGCGGATATTGAAAAAGAGATTTGGCCTGGTTGGTACGTCTCGTTAGAGCTAAGGATTACCAAAGGGTTGGGTTGTTTCGACAAGACCGACACTTTATAAGATTTTGAACTTGAATGAGTTGCGGAAGTCTATATTCAGACTTCCGTTCGCCTGGAAGTCGCAACGGAGTTTACCAAGTGACGCATCCGCTGACATGGCAGCAAGCTGGTCAGAGTGATGACAAGTTGCGTGAGTTTTTCATGCCAGCGCTGATTGATCTCGGCGCATGCATCATTATCCAGGACACCCAGCAGAATTACCTTCTCGTTGCCAACCTGCCTCAGGTCTGGTCGCTTCAAGGCGTGGATGCGCCAAGCGATGCGAGCCTGTTCGGCGACGACGTGGCCGCGAAACTCCACACGCTGAAATCGGAAATGACCGAGCTTGGCCGCAAAGGCCATATCGAGGTCACGGCGGGTTCGGACCAGGTCTTCGAATTCCGCGTCCAGGCCGTCGGCGTCGAAGGCGGGAACCTGCATCTGGTCACCACGATCAATGACCGGTCGGAAGAGCGGCATCGTGAGCGGTTGCTCCGGGCCTTGCTGCGCGAAGTCAGTCACCGCTCCAAGAACCTGCTTGCGATCATCCAGAGCATCGCGCTGCAGACGGCGCGCTATTCAGGGTCGCTCGATCTTTTCCTGCACAAGTTCCGTGGGCGGCTCTATTCGCTGTCGCAGAGTCAGGACCTTATCACCGATTCGAGTTGGCGCGGCGCCTATCTTTTCGATCTGGTTCAGCAACAGACCGAAAAGTATCTTCCTGATAACAAGCATCTCGTCCGCATGGGCGGTGACAACGTGCTGCTGACGCCCAATGCATCGCTGCATGTGGGGCTGGCACTGCACGAACTGGTGGTCAACGCCGTCAGTCACGGCTCCGTCATGCGCAGCCGCCTGCCGATCGAAGTGGCGGCCAACCGGGTGCACGTGGATGGGCATGACGTTCTTGAGATCGTCTGGGACGAGGCGTTGATAGAAAACGACAGCGTCGACGTCAGCGAGGATGGGATGCGATCGCATTTCGGCAGCACCGTTCTCGAACGGGTGGTACCTGCGTCCGTCAACGGCAAGGCACGATATGTGATCTCCAACGATCGCATTCAGTACCGCCTGAGCTTTCCGCTCGAAGGCGCCAGCGACTGAAGGTCGGGCCTACCAATTCCTCACATGACGCGAAGGCCCGATGATCGAAGCATCGGGCTGTTCGCGAACGTCGAGCCACCGGGATAGCCCCATGCGGGGCTCGTTGCTCGGCGCAATGTTTTCACGTCACAAGGGAATAAGTCGTGCCGGCGATAGCGGCTGCCCAAAACGGAGCTGGCTCGGTTCCACTAGGGAGCCGAGCCAGTTCTTCTCTTCGAGGGGGATTGAAGAGTATGTCCGAAGGCTCTTTGTAGGGCGGGGGACGGGGGGTCGCCTTCAGACATCAGTAGAACGGGCGTCCGGGAATTAGGTTCCGGCAGATTTTCAAAAAATCGAAGAAAAAATGAGAGCGGACGACGCAACGGGAAACGGCGGCTTTCGCCGCCGTTCCGGGTCGTATCTGGAGCGTTGAAATCAGCGCTTCAGGGTTCTTGGATCGAGCGCATCGCGGATTGCATCGCCCATGTAGTTGACGCTCAGAACCGTTGCAGAAATCGCAAGGCCTGGCCATAGCACGCGTGATGGCGTCAGCTGCAGGAAGTTGGCGCCGTCAAACAGCAATCGTCCCCAGGTCGGGAAATCCGACGGGAAGCCGAGGCCGAGGAAGGACAGCGACGATTCCGTGATGATGGCCGAGGCAATGCCGAGCGTCGCAGACACCATGATCGAGGACAGGACGTTGGGCAGAATATGCCGAAGCACGATCCGGTATTCCCGCATGCCGCTCGATTTCGCCGCCAGGATGAATTCCTGGCTTTTGACCGCAAGCACATCGCCACGCACGATACGTGCCGTGTGCATCCAGCTCGTGACGCCGATGACGACCACGATCAGGATGAAGATGCCGGTCTCCGGTCCGAAGGCTGCGCGCAGCGTATCGCGGAACAGAAGCAGGATCACGAGCAGAAGCGGCAGAAGCGGCAGGGCCAGGAACAGGTCCGTCAACCGCATCAACGGCCCATCCAGCCTGCGGAAGTAGCCCGAGAGGACCCCCACCAGCGTGCCAAGGAAGAGCGCGAGCAGCATGGCGGTGATGCCGACCGCAAGCGAGATGCGGCCGCCGGCCAGAACCTGGGCCAGCATGTCCTTGCCGAGATTATCGGTTCCGAACGGATGCGCCAGCGACGGCCACTGGTTCTTCTCGCGGATGTTCAGCTGGTTGGGCGCGACCCTGTGGATATAGGGGCCGACATAGACAGCCAGAACGATGAAGGTGAAGACGATGAGGCCGGCGACGCCGCCCTTATGCGCTCGGAACTGCCGCCACATGTCGGCCATCGCGGAGCGTGTTGGGGATGACGCCCTGGCGGGTGCGGGGTTTGCGATTGTCGCGTCAGTCATACCGGATCCTCGGGTCAAGAATGCCGTAGAGAACGTCGGCGATCAGGTTGAAGAGTACGATCAGCACCGCGAAGATGAAGGTCAGTGTCTGAACGAGAGGAATATCGGCGCCCTGGACGGCGACGATCAGCAATTGCCCCAGCCCATTCACGCGGAAGATCTGTTCGGTGATGATGGCGCCGGAGAAGATCGTGGGTACGCCGAGCGCAATCACCGTCACGACCGGGATCAGGCTGTTGCGCAGAACGTGGACGAGCAGCACGACGTTTTCCTTGACGCCCTTGGCGCGGGCGGTGCGGACATAATCCTGATGCAGGTTGTCGAGCATGGAGGCGCGCACGAAGCGGGTGATCTGGGACGCGTTGTAAAGCGCCAGAACCGCGACCGGCATGGCCATCTGCTTTGCCTGCGCAACGAAGGTCGCAAAGTTCGTGACCTGCAGATTGGTGTCGTAGACCGACGGGAACCACTGCAGGTAGGACGAGAAGATGACGATCAGAAGCACGCCGGTGAAGAAGGTCGGCACCGAATAGCCGACCATCGAGACGAAGGTGCCGACCTGGTCGAAGATCGAATACTGCTTGTAGGCGGAGATGACGCCGATCGGAACGGCGATCAGAATGCCGAACAGATAGGCGAGGCCAACGACCCACAGCGTCTGCGGCAGGCGCTGGACGATGAGATCAACGACAGGGCTGCGGGTAGCCCAGGAGAGGACACGCATGCGCTGACCATCGCCGAACTGCCAGCCTGTGAGGCGTTCGAGAATATTGAGCGGCTCGTTGATGAAGAACTGCTGCAGCCAGTAGAGATAGCGCAGGAAGAAGGGCTCATTCATGCCGAGTGAGGCGCGAATCTGTTCGCGGACTTCCGGCGGGATCGTCAGCGGCAGGTCGCCGGTCGGATCGTTTGGTGCCAGATCGAGCAACGCGAAAATGACGAAGCTGATGACCAGCAGCGTCGGTATTGCGAAGAACAATCGTCGCAACGTGTATGTGAACATGTACGAATTACTCCAGACGACGCCGGATCATGCCGCATAATGCGGTGATAGGGCGCGAAGTCCTGATGTGCCGCATCGGATTTTCCCGAGCCCGAAGTTCGGAAAGATCATGCCAGTCTCAAGCGGGAAGGACGCCGGCAGCTTTGTGTGCTGCCGGCTGTTTTGCTTTACTTCTTGCGCGACCAGTCAGCGATGTTCCACACCTGGCTGTCCCAGGAGTTCATCTTGATGCCCTCGAGGGTGACCGCGAAGGACGACTGGTCACCGCGGTGGACGAGCGCGATATGTGCGCCTTCCTCGGTCAGCATGTCGTTGAGCTGCTTGGCGATTGCTGCGCGCTTGTCGAGATCTGCGGTTCTCGACAGTTCGCCGACCAGCTTGTCGTAGTCAGGGTTGCAGTAGCGCGGGATGTTCTGTCCCTGCCAGCCGTTTGCCGGGCCGGGGATCTTGTCGCACAGCCATTCCGCCATGTACTTTTCAGGATCGGTGCCATCGAAGTTGTTGGTGTACATTTCGACGTCGGCATAGAACTTCTGGAACGTATCCTGGCTTGCCGGGTCGCCACCGAAGAAGACGGAGGCAGACGCGTTGCGGAGTTCCGCATCAACGCCGATTTCCGCCCACATCGCCTTGACCAGTTCCTGGGTCGCCTGGCGAACCGAGTTGGTCGAGGTGGAGTAAAGGTAGGAAAGGCGCACGCCATCCTTGGCGCGGATGCCATCGGAACCCTTCTTCCAGCCGGCATCTTCGAGCAGCTTGTTGGCGCCCTCGATATCCTGCTTCAGGCACCAGCTGTCGTTCTTGGTGGAAGCAACGACTTCCGGAGCGGGCAGGATGTTGCAGGTGGCCCTGCCGGACTGGCCGTAGCCGGCCTCGACGATGATGTCGCGGTCGATGGCAAGCGACAGTGCACGGCGAACGGCCGGATCCTTGAGCGACGGATGCGGGCCGGCTTCCTTGGTGGAGCGCTTGGCGCCCAGCGAAGGATCGGCATTGAAGTGGTTGAGGTTGATACGCTCGACCTGGGTGCCGAACGAGATTTCAAGACGGCCCTTGCCGGCAGCGAGCATGGTCTGCAGCACTTCAGGCTCGACCTGAGCATTCCAGGCGTAATCGTATTCGCCGGTTTCAAGCACGGCACGGGCAGCCGATGCCGCATCGCCGCCACCCTTCAGGGTGATCGATGCGAAGGCAGGCTTTGCCGGATCACGGTAGTTCGGGTTGGCCTTGAAGGTGATGACGTCGTTCGGCTTGAAATCGGCGACCATGAAGGCGCCGGTGCCGATCGGACCGAAGTTGGCGGCCGTGCAGCCGGGAGCCTTGGCGCCGACGCAATCCTTGAACTGCTTGGCCTGGATGACCGGCGACTGGGCGCCCACAAAAGCCGAATAGGGGTAGGGCTTCGGCTCGGTAAAGGTGATCTTGACGGTGTTCGGGTCGATCGCCTCGACGTTCTTGACGCCTTCGTACTGAGCCGCCTGGGCGCAGCCGCCATCCGGCGCCGTGCAGTATTTCCAGGTGAAGATCACGTCTTCAGCGGTAAACGCCGTTCCGTCGGACCATTTGACGCCCGGCTTGATCTTCCAGGTCATGCTGAGAAGGTCTTTTGCCACGCCGCCGTTTTCAACCGTCGGGATCTCGGTCACGAGCCACGGAACCAGTTCGCCCTTCTCGTCGTAGCGGGCGAGGGGCTCAATCACGATCGAGGACGCATAGACTTCCTTCGTGCCAGCCGAAAGATACGGATTCAGCGTGGAAACCGCCTGCCAGAACAGGGCCTTCAGGTCTCCGTCAGTGCCGCGCTCGGCGTGGGCTGCGGTGCCACCCAGGGCGAGCACGGCCACCGTGCCGACCAATAGGTGCTTCAACTTCTTCATGCTGCTATTCCCCTTGATGTTGATTTGTCTCGATTTTAGTGCCCGGATCGCCCGTTTGCCGGTGTCGATGCCGTCGAGCTGCATGGCGCCCTGTCTTCCCTGGCGCGTCGCAGATTAGAATTCCCGCATCCTCCTGAAAAGTAGGTCGTATATTACATTTGATACCCGCAATATGCTGAGGTGATCAAAATTTGAGCCATCTAAGCATAGGCCTATTTTGTGTTCAAGGGCGAAAATTGACGCTTGCAAATTCCAACGAAGCCGTCGCAATATCGCAGCCTTCGAGACTGGAAATACCAATAAATCTAGAGGATTGCCCAAATGCCTGTCATCAATCGCGTCGCCGAAATGCAGGATCAGGTTGCAGAATGGAGACGCCATCTGCACGAGAATCCGGAGCTTCTCTACGACGTTCACTACACATCCGCCTTCGTTGCCGAGAAGCTGAAAGCCTTTGGTTGCGACGTGGTTGAGAGCGGCATCGGCAAGACGGGCGTCGTCGGCATCATCAAGGGCAGCCAGGGCGATGGCCCGGTTATCGGCTTCCGCGCCGACATGGATGCGCTGCCGATCCTTGAGACATCGGGCGTGCCGTGGGCTTCGAAAACGCCGGGCAAGGCGCATTCCTGCGGCCATGACGGACATACCGCAATGCTTCTGGGTGCGGCCCAGTATCTCGCCGAGACCCGCAATTTCAAGGGTTCCGTCGCTGTGATTTTCCAGCCGGCCGAAGAGGGCGGTGCGGGCGCACTTGCGATGATCGAGGACGGAATGATGGATAAGTTTTCCATCAAGGAAGTCTACGGCATGCACAATGCACCGGCGCTCCCGGTCGGCAGTTTCTCGATCCGCAAGGGCGGCATCATGGCGGCGGCCGATACGTTCGAGATCACCATTTCCGGTCGTGGCAGCCATGCCGCGCAGCCGCACCTTTCGATTGACCCGGTGCTGACCGCATCGCATGTGGTGATCGCGCTGCAATCGGTCGTTTCGCGCGAGACGGATCCTCTCAAATCGCTGGTGGTCACTGTCGCATCGATCCATGGCGGCCAGGCGAGCAACGTCATTCCGGCTTTCGTGACGCTGGCCGGTACCGTGCGCACGCTTCTACCGGAAACGCGCGACTTTGCCGAAAAGCGCCTTAAGGAAGTGGCCGAAGCGACGGCGATCGCGCATGGTGCGACGGCCAAGGTCGTCTACAATCGCGGCTATCCGGTCACCTTCAACCATGACAACGAGACCGATTTTGCCGTCGGGATCGCCTCGAAAGTGGCAGGTCAGGGCAAGGTCGACGCCAATGCGGCACCGCATATGGGCGCTGAAGACTTCTCCTACATGCTGGAGCAGCGGCCGGGTGCCTTCATCTTCCTCGGCAATGGCGATACCGCCAATCTTCACAATGCGGCCTACGACTTTAACGACGAGGCCATTCCCTATGGCGTGAGCTACTGGGTTTCGCTTGCCGAAACGGCGCTCGCCGCCTGATCGTATCCTCTTCCGACCGGCCCCTCGCGATGCCGCCACCAGTCGCGACGGGGCCGCCCAAATCAAGGAAACATGCATGCTGCTTTCCGGACCTGCGATGGAACAGTCTGGCGGATCGGTCACTCCGGTCCTGTCTGTGAAGAACCTGACGACGTCGTTCAAGGTGAACGACGAATGGAAGACGGTTGTGCGCAACACCTCGTTTGATGTGGCACCGCGCGAGACGGTTGCGATCGTGGGCGAAAGCGGCTCCGGCAAATCGGTGACGTCGCTGTCGATCATGCGGCTGTTGCAGAAGAATTCGAGCCGGATCGAGGGGCAGGTCTTCCTGCAGGGCAAGGAGCTTCTCGGTCTGCCTGAGGAGGAGATGCGGCGGGTGCGCGGCAACGACATCTCGATGATCTTCCAGGAGCCGATGACCTCGCTCAATCCGATCTTTCCGATCGGAAAGCAGATCGCCGAGGCGCTGACGGTTCACACCAACATCTCCAAGGCCGAGGCAAAGGCGGAGGTGATACGGCTTCTCGAGAAGGTTCGCATCCCCAACGCCAAGAGCCGTTTCGACGAATACCCGCACCAGTTTTCCGGCGGCATGCGCCAGCGCGTGATGATCGCCATGGCACTTGCGGCCAAGCCGAAGCTTCTGATTGCCGACGAGCCGACAACGGCGCTGGACGTGACGATCCAGGGGCAGATCCTCGATCTCATCAAGATGCTGCAGGAAGAAGAGGGCATGTCGGTCCTGTTCATCACCCATGACATGGGCGTTGTGGCGGAAGTGGCCGACCGGACGATCGTGATGTTCCGTGGCGACGCGGTGGAAACCGGGCAGACCGGCGATATCTTCCACCGCGGCCAGCATGCCTATACGCGAGCGCTTCTGTCCGCCGTGCCGCGGCTGGGGTCGATGGGGCAGAGCAAGCTGCCGATGCGGTTTCCGCTGATCGACGTCAACACCGGCGAACAGCAGGTTCTCGGCGAAGTGTTCGACACGGTCGCCAAGGGCAAGACGCCGATCCTCGACGTGAAGGACCTGACGACGCGGTTCGACATCCATTCCGGCCTTCTCGGACGCAAGTCCGGGGCCGTGCATGCGGTGGAAAAGGTCTCGTTCGATCTCTATGCCGGCGAAACGCTTGCGCTGGTGGGTGAATCCGGTTGCGGCAAGTCGACCACCGGACGGTCCGTGACGCGGCTGATCACGCCGACCAGCGGTACCGTGCAGGTGGACGGCTACGATGTGATGAGCCTCGACCAGCATGCGCTTCGAACCATGCGCCGGTCGATCCAGATGGTGTTCCAGGATCCGTTCGCTTCCTTGAACCCGCGCATGAGCGTGGGGTCGGCCGTCGCCGAACCGTTTATCGAGCACAAGCTCGGCACCAAGGCGCAGGCGCGCGAAAAGGCGGCGAACCTGCTGGAAAAGGTCGGACTTTCGGCCGACATGATGCGGCGCTTCCCGCACGAGTTTTCCGGCGGCCAGCGGCAGCGCATCGCGATCGCCAGGGCTTTGATGCTCGATCCGAAGGTGATCGTTGCCGACGAAGCGGTGTCGGCGCTGGACGTGTCGATCAAGGCGCAGGTCTGCAACCTGCTGCTCGACCTGCAGCAGTCTCTCAATCTCGCCTTCCTGTTTATCTCCCACGACATGGCCGTGGTGGAACGGGTAAGCCACCGGGTGGCGGTGATGTATCTGGGCGAAATCGTCGAGATCGGCCCGCGGGCGGCGGTGTTTGAAAATCCGCAGCATCCCTATACGAAGAAGTTGATGTCGGCGGTGCCGGTGCCCGATCCCTCGCGACGCCGGATCAAGCGCAACCTTTCCACCGAGGAAATCAAGAGCCCGATCCGGTCTGTCGATTTCGTGCCGCCGGTACGGGAATATCGCGAAGTCGGCGTAGGACATCTGGTGCAGGTGGCCTGACGGCGGTCGGCCCGGAACGAACGCGAATGCGGCGCCAACTGGGGCGCCGCCTCGCATCTATCATTTGTCGGATTTCGCGATCTGCAGTATGGTGGCTGCATGAGCGACAGGGATGATATCCGCCAGCGCACACTGGAAGCGGCGCACCTGCAGATGATCGAGGGTAACCCCCTCGATGCTGACGATTTAGCCATGTTCGAAATGTTCGATCGGGAGGGTTTTTCGCCGGATCAGGCAATTGCCTATGTCACCAGCAGGATTCGAGTGCAAGTCGAAACGAAAACCAAACAATAGGACGGATCGTACATGGTCACGATCACAGTCACCCAGTTGCAGGACGACTTCGAACGTTATCTCGATCTGGCGCAGCGTGAGCCCGTCTCGATAGAGAAGAAGGGCGAGGACAGCGTCGTCATCATGTCTGCTGAAGAATACAAACGGCTCAAGGTTTATGATGACAGGCAAGCCGTTTATCCATGGGAATTGCCAGACGAGGTCATTGCCGCCCTGGATTTGGTTGAAATTCCGGAAGAAACAGCTCGGTTCGATCATGAATACAAGTAAAGGAGGGCTCTGCTGACTTCAGAGCCCCGCCCAGGTCTTGTTATTCGGTACGCTTATCTGTGGCGTAACGAGGTCCTCCGTGGGCAGGAGGAGGGAAAAGATCGGCCCTGCGCTGTTGTCCTCGCGGTCAGATCTGAAGCAGGTCGGTTACGCTTATATGTCGCGCCGATCACGCACAGCCCGCCGACAGATATGAAGTATGCGGTTGAGCTGCCACCAGAAACCAAGCGGCGTCTTGGCCTAGACGGGCAACCTTCCTGGGTGAAAACAGACGATCTCAACGTGTTCACATGGCCTGGGCCAGACGTGCGGCCGGTCGGACGAGGCCAGGGCTTCGCCTACGGCTTTCTTCCGAAAGCCATGATGGTCAATGTTCTTGACGGAATACGACAATCAATTCGCGATGGACGGGCGAAAGCGGTCAATCGCGATGTCGCCGTCAAAGCGGAGGAATGACACTCCTTCCCCATCGCCATTTGACAGCCCCTCAAAAAACATGTCAGCAAATCGACAGAGGAGATTTACTGCCATGGCTAAGCGGAGTGACACCCAAGGCCGGCTCGACGATGCTGCGCGCGCGGGCTGGCTCTATTACGTCGCGGGGAGGACCCAGGACGAGATCGCCAATGCCATGGGCATTTCCCGCCAGTCGGCCCAGCGGCTCGTGTCGCTTGCGGTTGCCGAGCGGTTGATCAAGGTCCGGCTCGACCATCCGATCTCCGCCTGTCTCGAACTCGCTGAAGGGCTGCGCAAGAAATACGATCTCAAGCATGCGGAAATCGTGCCGAGCGATCCGGGCGGCAGTTCATCCACGGTCGGTATCGCCGAAGCGGGGGCGGGCGAGATCGAGCGCTGGCTGAAACGGCCGGATCCGATCATCATCGCCGTCGGGACAGGTCGGACGCTGAAAGCCGCTGTCGATCAGCTGCCGCCGATGGAATGCCCGCAGCACCGTATCGTGTCGCTGACCGGCAATATCGGGCCGGACGGGTCGGCCGCCTATTACAACGTCATCTTCTCGATGGCCGATGCCATCAAGGCGCGGCATTTTCCCATGCCGCTGCCGGTCCTTTGTGCCTCCATCGAGGAGCGCGACACGCTGCATGACCAGGCGCTCGTGCGCTCGACACTTGCGCTCGGGGCACAAGCCGACGTCACCTTTGTCGGGATCGGCGAACTCGGCGTCGATGCGCCGCTTTGCGTCGACGGATTTCTGGATCGCGACGAAATGGTGTCGCTGGTGGATCGCGGTGCCGCGGGTGAAATTTGCGGCTGGATTTACGATCAGCAGGGTGAGTTGCTCGACAGTGCCGTCAACGGCCGGGTGGCCTCCGTGCCGATCCCGTCGCGCGAGACCTGCTGTGTCATTGGCATTGCCCAAGGCAAGAAGAAGTGGGTCGCCATGCGCGCAGCCCTGAAAGGCGGACTGCTCAACGGCATCATCACCGACGAGGCCGCAGCGCGGTATCTGCTTACTGCTTAAGCGCGGCAGATAGAATTCTGCCTGAAATTTCAGTGAATTGTCGCTTTCGGTTGCATCGCAGCGATGAATTCCCATTGACTTGCGCTAGCTTTATGTGGGTAATTGCCCATGAGCAAAGCGAATGCTCGCATTCCATCTTCTCGGGAGGAAGATATGACTATGAAAACTATTCTGCTGGGCGCCTGCTCAGCTCTGGCCTTTGTGGCCACGACTGCATCTGCCGAAACCCTCACCATTGCGACAGTCAACAACGGCGACATGGTCCGCATGCAGGGCCTGACGTCCGAGTTCACCAAGGCGAACCCGGACATCCAGGTCGAGTGGGTCACGCTCGAAGAAAACGTCCTGCGCGAACGCGTGACGACCGATATCGCGGCTGGTGGCGGCCAGTACGACATCGTCACGATCGGCAACTACGAAGTTCCGATCTGGGCCAAACAGAAGTGGCTTCTGCCGCTCGAAGGTCTCGGCGACAAGTACGACATGGACGACCTGCTGCCGGCGATCCGCGGTGGTCTTTCAGTCGACAACAAGCTCTATGCGGCACCGTTCTACGGTGAATCCGCCATGATCATGTACCGCAAGGACCTGTTCGAAAAAGCCGGCCTGAAAATGCCGGAAACCCCGACCTGGGAATTCATCGCTGACGCTGCCAAGAAGATGACCGACCGCAAGGCCGACATCAGCGGCATGTGCCTTCGTGGCAAGGCCGGCTGGGGCGAGAACATGGCCTTCGTTTCGGCGCTGACCAACTCGTTCGGCGGACGCTGGTTTGACGAAAATTGGAAGCCGCAGTTTGATCAGCCGGAATGGAAGGCAGCACTTACCTTCTACGCCGACATGATGAAGAATTCCGGCCCGTCGGGCGCTTCGTCCAACGGCTTCAACGAAAACCTGACGCTGTTCCAGCAGGGCAAGTGCGGCATGTGGATCGACGCGACCGTCGCCGCATCGTTCGTGTCGAACCCGAAGGACTCCAAGGTTGCCGACAAGGTCGGTTACGCGCTCTTCCCAAGCAAGGAAGGCGTCGCCAACCACGGCAACTGGCTCTGGTCTTGGAACCTTGCCGTTCCGGCATCGTCCAAGAAGGCTGAATCGGCTCAGAAGTTCATCTCCTGGGCAACCAGCAAGGAATACACGACGCTTGTTGCTGCCAAGGAAGGCTGGGCCAACGTTCCTCCGGGCACGCGCACCTCGCTCTACAAGAACGCGGACTACCAGAAGGCCGCCGCCTTCGCAGCTCCGACGCTTGCTGCCATGGACGCTGCCGACATCACCAAGCCAACCGTCAAGCCGGTGCCTTATACCGGTGGCCAGTTCGTCGCGATCCCTGAATTCCAGGCTCTCGGCACCACGGTCGGTCAGTTGTTCTCGGCTGTCATCGCCGGCCAGTCCACGGTCGATGACGCTCTTGCCGCCGCTCAGGCAACGGCAACCCGCGACATGACCCGCGCCGGTTACATCAAGTAAGCTTGGTCAAGACACTGCTGTCCGGCATCCGTGCCGGGCAGCAGATCACAGGATGACGATTGGATGCTGAACTGCATCTCGCTGTTCCAGCACGCTACCCTATAAAAACAAGATCATGCCTTCGCGTCCTCCTCTGGCCGCGTGCGGCGCGCTTACCTCCGGGGAGGGGCCTCAAAGATGGCAACGCAAAATACCAAGACGTTGGCACGCCTGATGATGGCGCCCTCCGTCATCGTTCTTTTGGTCTGGATGGCCGTACCGCTCGCAATGACGCTGTACTACTCGTTCCAGAACTACAACCTGCTGACGCCGCAGAACGTGAGCTTCGCAGGCTTCTTCAATTACCAGTATTTCTACACCGATCCGGCCTTCTTCCAGTCGATCTGGAACACGATGCTGCTGGTGCTCGGCGTGCTCGGCATTACCGTCATAGGCGGTGTCGCGATCGCGCTTCTGCTCGACCAGCCGATCTTCGGCCAGGGTATCGTGCGCATTCTGGTGATCTCGCCGTTCTTCGTGATGCCGCCGGTGGCGGCCTTGATCTGGAAGAACATGATCATGCATCCGGGCTACGGCGTGCTGGCGGATCTCGCGCGGTTCTTCGGGGTTCAACCGATCGACTGGTTTGCCCAGTATCCGCTGTTTGCGGTGATCATCATCGTCGCCTGGCAATGGTTGCCGTTTGCGACGCTTATCCTTTTGACGGCGCTTCAGTCGCTCGACAGCGAGCAGCGCGAAGCAGCCGAAATGGATGGCGCCAACTTCTTCAACCGCTTCATCTACCTGACGCTGCCGCATCTTTCGCGCGCGATCACGGTCGTCATCCTGATCCAGACGATCTTCCTGCTCGGCATCTACGCTGAAATCCTGGTCACCACCAATGGCGGTCCGGGCTATGCGTCCACCAACCTCACCTTCCTCATCTACCGCACTGCACGTCTCGGCTATGACGTCGGCGGGGGTGCAGCGGGTGGTATCATCGCCGTCGTGCTTGCCAACATCGTCGCGTTCTTCCTGATGCGCGCCGTCGGCAAGAACCTGGACAAGTAGGAGGAACGATCATGGCTCGCAAAGTAACAACCGGAGCGAAGATCGGCTGGACAATCCTGGCCTGGGTCGTCGCACTCCTGATCTTCTTCCCCATCCTCTACGCGCTGATCACCAGCCTGAAGACGGAGCAGGAAGCGATTGCCGGCTTTAGCCTCATCCCATCGGGCACGCTTGAGAACTACATCACGGTGCAGACGCAGCGCGATTACTTCAAGCCGTTCATGAACTCGGTGATCCTGTCGGTCGGCTCCACCATCCTCGCGCTGATCATCGCGATCCCCGGGGCCTGGGCGATGGCGTTTGCGCCCGGCAAGCGCACCAAGGACATCCTGATGTGGATGCTGTCGACCAAGATGATGCCGGCCGTGGCGGTGCTGCTGCCAATCTTCATCCTGTTCCGCAACTTCGGCCTGCTCGACAGCCGCATCGGCCTCACCATCATGCTGACGCTGATCAACCTGCCGATCGTGGTGTGGATGCTCTACACATACTTCCGCGAAATTCCGGGCGAAATCTTGGAAGCGGCACGGATGGACGGCGCCAACCTGTGGAAGGAAATCGTCTACGTGCTGACGCCGATGGCGGTTCCCGGCATCGCCTCGACGCTGCTCCTCAACATCATCCTTGCCTGGAACGAAGCGTTCTGGACGATCCAGCTGACCACGACAAACGCGGCTCCGCTGACGGCCTTCATCGCCTCCTTCTCCTCGCCGCAGGGTCTGTTCTGGGCAAAGCTTTCGGCGGCCTCGACCATGGCCATCGCGCCGATCCTCATCCTCGGCTGGTTCAGCCAGAAGCAACTCGTTCGCGGCCTCACGTTTGGCGCGGTTAAGTAAGGATCACTTTCATGGGCAGCATTACTCTTTCCAAAGTGTCGAAGACGTTCGGCGAAGCCAAGGTCATCCCGTCGATCGATCTCGAAATCAACGACGGCGAGTTCGTCGTGTTCGTCGGACCGTCGGGTTGCGGCAAGTCCACGCTTCTGCGTCTCATTGCGGGGCTTGAAGACGTGACCGGCGGCCAGATCAAGATCGATGGTCGCGACGTGACGGACGCCGCTCCGGCCGAACGCGGGCTTGCGATGGTGTTCCAGTCCTATGCGCTCTATCCGCATATGAGCGTGCGCAAGAACATCGCCTTCCCGCTCAAGATGGCGAAGATGGAACAGTCGGCGATCGACAAGAAGGTCGCCGATGCGGCGCACATCCTCAACCTCACCGATTATCTCGAGCGTCGCCCCGGCCAGCTTTCGGGCGGCCAGCGCCAGCGCGTGGCGATCGGCCGTGCGATCGTGCGCGAACCTTCGGCCTTCCTGTTCGACGAGCCGCTCTCCAACCTCGATGCGGCACTGCGCGGCACGATGCGTCTGGAGATCAGCGACCTGCACAACCAGCTGAAGACCACGATGGTCTACGTTACGCACGACCAGATCGAAGCCATGACCATGGCCGACAAGATCGTGGTGCTCAACCGCGGCAATATCGAGCAGGTCGGTTCGCCGCTCGAGCTCTACAAGTCGCCGCGCAATCTGTTTGTCGCAGGCTTTATCGGTTCGCCGAAGATGAACCTGCTCGAAGGCGATTACGCCAAGGCAAAGAACGGCAAGACCGTTGGCGTGCGTCCCGAACATATCGGGCTTTCCAAGGACAGCGGTCTGTGGAAAGGCCGTGTTTCGGTTGCCGAACACCTGGGCGCCGACACGTTCCTGCATCTCGACGTTGATGGTATCGGCCCGATCACGGCGCGTGCCGGCGGCGAGTTCGGCGCGAGCTATGGCGACACCGTCTACCTGACGCCGGATGAAACCAAACTGCATCGCTTCGACGACAAGGGTCTTGCGATCCGGGCCTGAATGATCCCAAAGGCCTGAACAGCAGGCCAATCGGAGTATGAGAAAATGACTGTGAAGCTTTCGTTGGCAACTCTCAAGGATGCCGCAGCGACCGCTGGCGTGCCCGCCTACGATCCGAAGACGCTCTCCCCCGGCATCGTGCATTTCGGCGTCGGCAACTTCCACCGCGCCCACCAGGCGATCTACCTGGACGACCTGTTCAACATCGGCAAGGGCCATGACTGGGCCATCATCGGTGCCGGCGTGATGCCGTCCGATGCGGCCATGCGCGACAAGCTGAAGGCGCAGGATTTCCTCACCACCGTCGTGGAGCAGGACAACAACAAGACCGGTGCCCGTGTGACCGCGCCGATGATCGACATCATTGCGCCTGACGACAAGCAGGCGCTGATCGAGAAGCTGGCCGATCCGACCATCCGCATCGTCTCCATGACGATCACCGAGGGCGGCTATTTCATCGACGCGTCCGGCCATTTCAACCCGGCCCATCCGGCTATGGTCGAAGACGGCAGCAACCCGGATGCGCCGAAGTCGGTGTTCGGGCTGATCCTTGCCGGCCTCAAGCTTCGCCGTTCGCGCGGCCTTGCGCCGTTCACGATCATGTCCTGCGACAACATTCCGGGCAACGGCCACGTGACGGAAAACACCGTCGTTGGTCTGGCCAAGCTGTCGGATCCGGATTTTGCGACCTGGATCCACGACAATGTCGCCTTCCCGAATTCGATGGTCGACCGCATCACGCCGGCCACTGGTCCGCGCGAAGTCGATATCCTCAAGAATGACTACAATATCGACGATAACTGGCCGGTATTCTGCGAAGAGTTCAAGCAGTGGGTGATGGAAGATCATTTCCCGCTCGGCCGTCCGGCGCTTGAAGAAGTCGGCGTTCAGTTCGTGCCCGACGTCGCGCCCTACGAGCTGATGAAGCTGCGCATCCTCAACGGCGGCCATGCGACGATCGCTTATCCCGGCGAGTTGCTGGACATCCATTTCGTGCACGAGGCAATGGAGCATCCGCTGATCCGGGCCTTCCTTGCAAAGCTCGAGAAGGAAGAGATCATCCCGATCGTGCCGCCGGTTCCAGATACGAGCCTCGACGACTATTTCGACCTGATCGAGCACCGCTTCCTCAACCCGAAGATCGGCGACACCATTCCGCGCCTGGCGCAGGACGGTTCCAACCGCCAGCCGAAGTTCATCCTGCCATCGACCCGCGACCGGCTGGACCAGGGTCTCGACATCGTCGGCCTGTCGCTTGTGTCGGCGCTGTGGTGCCGTTATTTTGCGGGCACGTCGGATAGCGGTCGCCAGATCGTGTTCAACGATACGAGTGCCGAGAAGCTGCAGGCCGCAGCGATCAAGGCCAAGGACGACCCGGATGCGTTCCTGGTGTTCGACGAGATCTTCGGCGAAGTCTCGACGTCGGAACTGTTCCGCAAGCGGTTTGCGCATGCGCTGAAGACGCTATGGACACAGGGCACGGCCAAGACGCTGCAGCTCTATCTCGACGACCAGCTCGTCAAGGATTGAGGTGAACACCGTGACGGGAATTAGTGCAATCAAACCACGCCATCTCGTGATCTTCGATTGCGACGGCGTCCTCGTCGACAGCGAGCCGCTGTCGGTGCGGGTTCTGGTGGCTGCGCTCAACCGCCACGGTATCGAAATGGCCGAGGAGGAAGCCTATGAGCGCTTCCTCGGTCGCAGCCTGGCGACAATGCGCCAGGTCATGGACGAGGAATACGGTTTCCACACCGGGCCGGAATTTCTCGAGGGTATGCGCACCGATCTCTACAGCCTGTTCAAGGCCGAGCTGAAGCCGATCCCCGGCATTGCCGAAACGCTCGAGGCGCTCGGGCTTCAAGCCTGCGTCGCATCCTCCAGCAATCCCGACCGCATCCGGCTGTCGCTGACGATCACCGGCCTGATCGACAAGCTCGATCCCCATATCTTTAGCGCCACAATGGTGAAGAACGGCAAGCCCGCGCCGGACCTCTTCCTGCTGGCAGCAAGCGAAATGGGGTTCGCGCCGGAAGATTGCATCGTCATTGAAGACAGCCCCGCGGGCATCGAGGCGGCCCAGCGGGCGGGCATGGCGTCATTCGCCTTTACCGGCGGATCGCACACCCACACTTCCGGATACCGTGACCGGATCGAGGCGCTATCGCCCGACGTCGTGTTTGACGCGATGCCGGATTTGCTCCACCTTGTCCAAAAATATATCGAGGATCGCAACGGTTCGGTTTCCGCAAACACCTGAAGCTCGGCTTTCAGGCTGGCGGGACGCGACGGGGACAGTCTGCGCGACTTACAGGGACAGGAAACAAATCGGGATGCGTGATTTTCTCGTTGCGGTCGATATCGGCACGGCAAGCGCCCGTGCCGGCGTGTTCGGCCGCGACGGAACGCTGATTGCGAAATCCAAACATCCGATCCTGATGTTCCGCCCGCTGGATAAGCACGCCGAACATTCCTCCGAAGACATCTGGTCCGCAACCTGCATCTCCGTGAAAGCGGCGTTGGCCGAGGCTGGGATTTCTGCATCCCAGGTGGGGGCCATCGGCTTTGACGCGACTTGCTCGCTTGTGGCGCGGGACCGCGACGGCGCACCGCTGAGCGTATCTGTCAGCGGCAACGCGCATCAGGATACGATTGTCTGGCACGACCACCGGGCGATCAGTCAGGCGGAGACGCTGTCAAGAAGCGGCCATGCGGTGCTCGATTTCGCCGGGGGATCGATCTCGCCGGAAATGGAAATGCCCAAGCTGATGTGGCTGAAGCAGAACCTTCCAGACAGCTGGAGCCGGGCCGGTTATTTCTTCGATCTTGCCGATTTCCTGACCTGGAAAGCCACAGGTTCCGCGTCGCGTTCGCGCTGCACGCTGACGGCCAAATGGAATTACCTGGCGCATGAGACGCCGGGCTGGAGCGCGGATTATCTGGCGCTTGCCGGGCTCGACGACCTTATTGAGAAGGGCGGTCTGCCGGACGATACGATCGGTGTCGGCGGCTCGATCGGACCGCTCAGCGAAAAGGCGGCGGCCGAACTTGGCCTCGATACCAGCGTTCAGGTCGCGCCGGGAATGATCGACGCTTACGCGGGTGCCTATGGCGTGCTTGGCGGTGTTGGGGCGAAAAGCTTTCCAGGCTCGTCGCTGGAGACGAGCGTTGCCCTGATCGGGGGTACATCGAGCTGCATCGTCGCCTTCACCAGGGAGCCGAAACCCGGTCGCAGCCTTTGGGGCCCATATTACGAGGCGGTACTGCCCGACCATTGGCTGGTCGAAGGCGGACAGTCGGCGGCGGGCGCGCTGCTCGATCATATCGTCATGATGCACGCAGCCGGCGGCGAGCCGACCACCGAGCTGCATGAGCGGATCATTGCCCGCGTCGGCGAGATGCGTGCAGCGGCAGGCGGCGAGGAGATCGCGCCGGATCTGCACATTCTGCCGGATTTTCACGGCAACCGTTCGCCGCTTGCCGACCCGCATGCGACCGGCGTCATCAGCGGGCTGACGCTCGATACGTCCTTCGACGGGCTTTGCCGCCGCTATTGGCGGACCTGCGTGTCGATCGCGCTCGGCATCCGTCATATTCTCGATGCGATGGCTGACTTTGGGTACCGGTTCGAGACGCTGCACGTGACCGGCGGGCATGTGAACAATCCGCTGCTGGTGGAACTCTATGCGGATGTTACGGGCTGCAAGGTGGTCATCCCGCACAACCGCGATGCGGTTCTGCTCGGAACGGCCATGGCTGCCGCGGTCGCGGGCGGTCTGCACGGCTCGTTGCTTGATGCCGGACATGCGATGAACAGCGGCGGCAGCGAGCGGCTACCCAGCACGGGACGAGACCTTTATGAGCGCGACTACCGGCGGTTCCTCGCGATGATCCGTCACCGCGAAGAGCTGCGGTCGCTGGACTAAGCTGCAACTCATCCCGAAAGCTGATCCGCCTCGACGATGCGCTCTCCCTTTTCACCGCCGATTGCCGCATCCAGCAGAACTTTTGCCACCACATGGGCCGGGCTGATGCGCAGCCGTCGCGGCAGGATGGGATGGGCGATCTTCAGCGTCATGCTTGCAAGCCGTTCGCCGAGCCGGAATTCGCTGCGGTCGCCGCCGAGAAGGCCGGGCCTGACAATGGTGAGCGTGGAAAAGCCGATGCCGCGGATGGCATCTTCAAGCTCGCCCTTGGTGCGCAGGTAAAGCAGGCTGGACTTCGAATTGGCGCCGGTGGACGAGACGAGCGAGAAACGGGTTGCACCTCGTTCATACGCGCGCCGGGCCGCACCGAGCGGCGTGGCGTAATCCACCAGACGGAAGGCCTCGTCCGATCCCGCCTTTGCCCGCGTGGTGCCGAGCGCCGAAATGACCGCGTCGACGGTCCACCAGTCCGCGTCGGGAAGACCGCTGCTAAGATCGGTGATGGGATTTTCGAGCTTCGGATGGGCCGGCAAGGCGGTCGGAGGCAGCGGCCGGCGGGTGGGCGCGACGACGCGGGTGACCCGGTCGTCCTTGAGCGCCAGTTCGAGGACGTGGCCGCCGACCAATCCGGTCGCGCCAAGGAGCAGCAGGCTTGTCATGCGGATCTCCGTCACTACCACGCCCGGTGCGGGTGTCTGCCGGTGAGTATACGATTCTCGCGGCGAGATTCCTATATCCACCGGCGCTTGTTCCAGGGCGATGGTTGACCTACATGCTGCGAGCCTAACCTGGAGACGCCGATGATCCTCGACGCCGCACGCCTATCGCTGATCAACCTGTTTGCGCCCGAAACGAGATCGGCCTTCTGGAAGACGCTGGGGCTGACATTCCTGATCTTGATCGGGTTGTGGTTTGGCTTGCGCGAGCTCTTCGCTCTCTATCTCTGGCCCTGGTTTGCCGCCTTTTTTCCGGATGTGCCTGATTGGACGGGCTGGCTGACGCTGTTTGCGGCGATCGCGGCCGGCATCGGACTGGCGCTGGTGCTGGCACTGCTGATCGCGCCGATCACTGCGCTGATTGCCGGCCTGTTTCTCGACGACGTGGCGGCGGTGATCGAGAAGCGCGACTATCCCGGTGATGTGCCGGGCCGGGAAATGCCGCTCGGTCAGGCGATCTTCGGGTCCATCCAGTTTCTCGGCATCGTCATCATCGGCAATATCATAGCGCTGCTGCTGCTGTTCATTCCCGGCGTCAACCTGATCGCCTTCTTCCTGGTGAACGGGTATCTGCTGGGGCGGGAGTTCTTCGAATTTGCCGCGATGAGGTTCCGGCCGCCGGCAGAAGCGCGGGCGTTCCGCTCGAAGCATTCCTCAACCGTGTTTATGGCAGGCCTTTTGATCGCCGGCTTCCTGGCGATCCCCTTCGTCAACCTGCTGACACCGCTGTTTGCGGCCGGGCTGATGGTGCATCTGCACAAGAAGGTATCGAAGCGCGACCCGTCCTTCCGGCTTCAGACGCCGATCACCTGAGGCGGTAGCTCGACCAGCGGCGCCGGGATAGGACAGGTCTTTTCGGGCGACCGACAGAGGTCGGCGATGACGCAGTGCTCGCATTCGGGCTTGCGGGCCTTGCAGGTATAGCGGCCGTGCAGGATCAGCCAGTGATGGGCGTGGAACAGATACTGGTCGGGAATGACCTTCAGGAACTGCTCCTCGACCTCATCCGGCGTTTTACCGGGCGCCATCAGGCAGCGGTTGCCGATGCGAAACACATGGGTATCGACGGCAAGCGTCGGGATGCCGAAGGCCATGGACATCACCACATTGGCCGTCTTGCGGCCGACGCCCGGCAGGCGCACCAGGTCCTCGCGCGTGCTTGGCACCTCGGATCCGAACTCGTCGATCAGCATGCGACAGAGCGCGATGACGTTCTTGGCCTTGTTGCGGTAGAGGCCGATCGTCCTGATATGGGCGATGACGCCGTCCTCGCCGAGCTCCAGCATCTTTTCCGGCGTGTCGGCGATCTTGAACAGCTCGCGTGTCGCCCGGTTAACGCCGATATCGGTTGCCTGCGCCGACAGCGCCACGGCGACCACGAGCGTGAACGGATTGACGTGCTCGAGCTCTCCCTTCGGCTCCGGCCGCTGCACCGAGAAGCGGCGGAAGATCTCCACCATTTCGTCAGGCGTATAGGCGGGCTTGAAGCGCTTCGGCTTGCGCCCTTTGGTGGTGCTGCTTTTTGTCGCCGGGGTTTTCGTGGATTTGATTTTCGCAAGGGCCATGACACTGTATAGTCTCGCCCCATGACGGAAATCAACGCGCAGCCGATCGATGAGAAACCGGTCTTTGCAGCCGAACTGACGCCCTATCGGTCGCTAGGCCGACGGGGGTTTTTCGTCGTGCTGTCGATATCGGGTGCCGTCTGCCTGTTCTACGGCCTTTTCTTCCTGGCGACCGGCGCCTGGCCGATCGGCTTGTTTCTCGGTTTCGATTTCCTGCTTCTCTATGGCGCGCTGAAACTCAGCTACCGTTCCGGCCGGCAGCGCGAGGAAGTCACGGTGTCGAGGACCAATCTGTCGATCCGGAAATTTTCTCCAACGGGGCGGATGGTGGAGCATCGCTACAACCCGTTTTGGGCGCGATTCAATGTCAGCAGGCACGAGGAATTCGGGATTACGGCGATGCAGGTCTCGGGTGAGGGACGGCAGACCGAAATCGGTTCGTTTCTGAACCCGGACGATCGTGAGAGCTTTGCGAGGGCATTTCGGGGCGCGCTGGCGACCGTCACAAGACGGTTGTGACCCTGTCAAGAAACGGGTGGCTCTGATGGGATCGAGCGTGCATCTATAGGGCACAGGGAGATTGCCATGAACGCTCTTGCTTCGCTTTCCAGGCCCGACATGTCCGCACCCGGCATCGACGTGACGCCTGATGGCTCCGACTACGAGACGGTGCGGCGTGTCATCGAGATGCTGACGCTCGATTATCGCGCGCAGCCTTCGCTCGAAACGATCGCGGCCGAACTTGGCCAGTCGCCGACGCAGCTGCAAAAGGTGTTCACCCGTTGGGCGGGCCTATCGCCCAAGGCGTTCCTGCAGGCGGTGACGCTCGATCATGCCAAGCGGCTGCTCGGCCAGGAAGGTCTGCCGCTTCTGGAGACGTCCTATGAACTCGGACTGTCGGGACCCGGCCGGCTGCACGATCTGTTCGTGACCCATGAGGCGATGTCGCCGGGCGAATGGAAGGGAAGGGGCGCGGGTCTGACGATCCGCTACGGGTTCCACCCGTCGCCATTCGGCATGGCGCTGGTCATGGCGACGGAGCGTGGGCTTTCGGGCCTGGCGTTTTCCGATCTCGGCGGTGAAAAACCGGCCTTCGAGGACATGGTGCGGCGCTGGCCGAATGCCGCCTATGTCGAGGACAAAGAAGCGACGGCGCCTTATATCGGCCGCATCTTCGACCGGGGCCAATGGTCGGCGGACCGGCCACTCAATGTCGTTCTGATCGGGACCGATTTTCAGCTCAAGGTGTGGCAGAGCCTGTTGAAGATCCCGTTCGGCAAGGCGGTCACCTATTCCGCCGTCGCCTCCGATATCGGCCAGCCGACGGCAAGCCGGGCGGTGGGTGCCGCAATCGGCGCCAACCCGATCTCCTTCGTCGTGCCCTGCCACCGGGCCGTGGCGAAGAACGGGGCTTTGACCGGGTATCACTGGGGTCTGACCCGCAAACGGGCGATCCTGGGCTGGGAGACAGGCAACGCCTGAGCCGCACAGTCCGCCCGACAACTTGCCGTCCTTCAGGTGCGTGTCAGCAAACAGGCCGAAATGATTGCCATCCTGCACTTCAACGGACGGCAGCATGGAACAGTCACGCGTCAGAAGCTGGTTTCGCATGGGAGCCTCGGCGATTTTCGCTGCCGCTCTGGGGTTGGGGGCCTATCTCGGGTATCTGCAGCTCAGCGGCAATTTCCATAAGGTGATCGACGGCGAGCTCTACCGGTCTGCCCAGCCGGGTGCCGCCGATATCGAGACCTATGCAAAGACCTACGGCATCCGCACCATCGTCAACCTGCGCGGTGAGGACGACAAGGCCGGATGGTATGCCGAGGAGGTCTCCGCCGCAAAAAGGCTTGGCCTGACGCATCTCGATTTCCGGATGTCGGCTTCCAGGCAGTTGAGCGAAGCGGAGGCGGACCGGCTTGTCACGATGATGCGGGACGCACCGAAGCCGATCCTGATCCATTGCCGCTCGGGTTCCGACCGCACCGGCCTTGCCGCCGGGCTCTACAGCAGCGAGATCGCCGGCATGTCCGAAGAGATCGCCGAGCGCCAGCTTTCCCTCTACTTCGGCCATATCGGTATTCCGGTCATCTCGTCGGCCTATGCCATGGATAGGACATGGGAGCGGCTCGAGCACCATTCCTGGCGCGACAGGATTGCATTGCTGACAACGGATATCGATCTCTGACGTCGTTGCGGCCGAGGCTGGGAAACTCTGCCGGCAGTTGGCGGGTCGTGCCCAATGCGCTGGGATCTCGGCCAGTTCCAAGGAGCCAACATGCCACCATGCAACGTCGTTCTGACAGAGCACCACCAGCAGGTGATCGCGCGGCTTCTGGAAACGGGACGCTATCAGAACGCCAGCGAAATCGTGGGCGATGCACTGCGGCTTATCTGCCCAGGCCGACATCACCAAGATCATTGCCTATACGGATGAGAACTTCGGACGCGGCGCAAGGCGCCGTGACGTACAGCTTCTCGTGACTGCCTTTCGCGATTTGTCGCAAGACCCGACCGGGTTCAATCGATAGGGCGGAGCTTGGGTTAGGCATACGCAGCTTCCATCTCAGGCGTAGCCGGACGAGGGCGAAGCACGCAAGCGGACTGGTCGTGCAGCCTCGCCACTTCATTCTCTACCGGTATCTTGAACCGTCGCTTATCGGGATCGGTCGCGTGCTTCATGACGCTGTCGATCTCGAAAGGCACCTCCCGTCAGCATTCGGCGATGAAAGCGGGCGGTCCTAATCCACCTCCGCCAGCCGCAGCAGTTCCACTGCGGCGGTTTCGTCGGTGATGAGGGTGTTGCAGCCGATGCGTCGGATGGTGGCGCGGATGGCGATGGCGCGGTGTGTGCCGCCGGAGGAGAGGACGATGTGTTTTGCCTTGGCGAGCGTATCGAGGTCGACGGACATGACCCGCTCGTTGAGCTTCTGATCGACGGACCGGCCTTCCTCGTCGAGGAAATTGAACATCGTGTCGCAGACACAGCCGGCGGCGATCAGCCGCTCGAGTTCGGTGGCTGAAATGAACCCCTCCGACAGCGAGGTCGAATGCGGGCCGATATCACCGCAGCTGACGACCGCGAGATCGAGGTTCTCGGCGAGGTCATAGACGGCATCGAGGCCGCATTTGTCGATCAGAGCCCGTTTGGTGGCGACGCTGTCGACCAGAAGCGGGGCGAGGAACATGAAGCATTCGGCGCCCAGCTGGCCGGCAAAGCGCCAGGTGAAGTCGATCGGGTTGGTCTGGTGGACAGCGACAATGCCGCCGAGCAGCGAGACGACCTTGCAGCGTTCGCGACGGGGCGGGCGGAAGCTCGAAAGCGCTGCCGTCATCGTGCGGCCCCAGCCGACGCCGATCGTCATGTCGTTCTGGATTGCTTCCGACAGGAACTGGCCGAGCGCCAGACCGACGGCGCCGGCCAGTGCATCGGCGCTGTTGTCGCGCGGGGCGGGCACCACGACCGCCTCATCCAGTCCGTAGGCGCGTTCCAGCTTGGTCGCCAGCTCGACGCAGGTGTCGATGCCTTCCGAGATCCAGATCTGCACTTCGGAGCGTTTCATTGCCTCGTCGAGAAGGCGGATGACGGTCGAGCGACTGATGCCGAGCCGCTCGGCTACCTCCTTCTGCGTCAGGCCCTGGTTGTAGTAGAGCCAGGCAGCGCGAAGCCGCAGGGAGGACGCTTCCGAATATGCGGTGTGGGTATCGCGTCTCAGCTTGGCCAAATTCTGATGTCCTTTTTCATTCAGGACCATAGGGCTGACGTGAAACATATGTCAATTGTGAAGGACAAATGTCTTGACTTCTTTACCCTGAAGGGTTGTTATCCGGTCAACAGCGATCCAGAAACCATACGACGCCCCGAGCGTTTGTATTCGCTTAACAAGGATTTATTCGGATGACGTCGAAACTAGAGCAGCTTCGTTCCATGACAACGGTCGTCGCCGACACGGGCGACATCGAGGCGGTGACCCGCCTCAAGCCGGTCGATTGCACCACCAACCCGTCGATCGTTCTGAAGGCGATCGGTTCGCCGGCATTTGCCGACACGTTCCAGGAAACGGTTGCCTGGGGCCGCAAACAGGGCGGCAGCGACGACGCGATCACGGTTGCCATAGCTGACAAGCTCGCCATCGACGTGGGCGCGGCGCTTGCTGGAATTGTCCCCGGCCGCGTTTCGACCGAAGTGGATGCCGACCTTTCCTTCGATACCGAAGGTTCGATTACCAAGGCGCACAAGATCATTGCAGCCTACAAGGATCGCGGCATCGAGCGCGAACGCATCCTGATCAAGCTTGCCTCCACCTGGGAAGGCATCAAGGCTGCCGAAGTCCTGCAGGCCGAAGGCATCGACTGCAATCTGACGCTTCTGTTCAGCCATGCCCAGGCCGTTGCCTGCGCGGACGCCAAGGCGTTCCTGATCTCACCTTTCGTTGGGCGCATTCTCGATTGGTACAAGAAGTCGACCGGTGAAGACTACACGTCCGAGACCGATCCGGGCGTCGTCTCGGTGCGTTCGATCTACAATTACTACAAGGCGAACGGCATCTCGACGATCGTCATGGGCGCCTCGTTCCGCAATGTCGGCGAGATCGAAGCTCTTGCCGGTTGCGACCGCCTGACGATTTCGCCGAACCTGCTCGACGAGCTCGACAAGGCTGAAGGCACGCTCGAGCGCAAGCTTTCGCCTGAAAAGTTCGAGCCGGCCGCGCCGATCAAGATGGACGAAAAGACCTTCCGCTGGATGCTCAACGAAGACCAGATGGCGACCGAAAAGCTTTCGGACGGTATCCGGGCGTTCAACAAGGATCTCGGCGCGCTCCGCGAGCTCGTGAAGAAGGAACTGGTCCGCGCCGCGGCCTGATTTCCTCAACGTTTTCCAATGACAAGGCCCGCCTCGTGCGGGTCTTTTTCGTTTTCCTAATGTGCACGGCCGAGGCACAGGGTTAACCGAACGTTTAGCCGGAACTCCTAGATCTTTCAGCCTACAAATCACTTTGAAGCTGGAGCGCATCGATGGCTGGGATTTCTTTTGGCCGTATCTTGTCCAACGCCGCCGTGATCAAGGCCCTCAACCGGTCGCAGGCGATCATCGAATTCGACCTGAAGGGCATTATACTCGATGCCAACGAAAACTTCTGCAATGCGCTCGGCTACCGCCTGGACGAGATCGTCGGCAGGCATCACAGCATGTTCGTCGATCCGGCCGATGCAGCTTCCTCGGATTACGCGGCGTTCTGGGCACGGCTTTCCACAGGCGCGTTCGATCAGGGCAAATACAAACGCGTGGGCAAAGGCGGCCGCGAGATCTGGATCGAAGCCACCTACAATCCGATTCTGAAAGGCGGCAAGCCTTACAAGGTCGTGAAGTTTGCGACCGACATCACGGAAGCGCGCAAGCGGGCGCTCCAGGACCGGGGCAAGCTTGAGGCACTGTCGCGGGCGCAGGCGATCATCGAATTTTCGCCGACAGGCGAGATCCTCAACGCCAACGACAATTTCTGTGCCGCCGTCGACTACCGTCTCGATGAGATCGTCGGCAAGCACCATTCTATCTTCTGCGAACCCGACTATGCGCGCTCGTCGGACTATCAGGAGTTCTGGAAGAAGCTCGGACGCGGCACATTTTCGGCCGATCAGTTCACCCGCATCACCAAGACCGGCGAGAAGATCTATATCCAGGCATCCTACAACCCGATCATCGACGACAGCGGACGGGTGTTCAAGGTCGTCAAGTTCGCAACGGATGTGAGCGAACGGGTAAGGGTGGTCAACGATCTCGGCACCGGACTTGCACGTCTCGCCGATTGCAATATCCAGCAGACGCTGGATACGCCCTTCATCGTGGAATTCGAGCCGCTGCGCCGGGACTTCAACGCCTCGATCGGGGCGTTCCAGAAGACGCTGATGGGGGTCCTGCAGCAGACTTCCAGCCTCAACGACAGCAGCCAGGACATGCAGGTGGCGGCCGACCAGCTGTCCGCCCGCACTAAGGAGCAGGCAGCGTCGCTTCGAGAAACGACGGCGGCGCTGGAGCAGGTGACGGAGACGGTAAGGTCCTCCAACACCAATGCGGAGGAAACCCGCAAGCTGGTCAAGGGCGCGCTGCAATCTGCGACCACGTCCTCCTGCGTGGTGCAGGAAACCATCACGGCGATGAAGCGGATCGAAGGCGCATCGTCCGAGATTACCAAGATCATCAGCGTGATCGACGAGATCGCGTTCCAGACCAATCTTCTGGCGCTCAATGCTGGCGTCGAGGCGGCCCGTGCGGGCGAGGCGGGCAAGGGCTTTGCGGTTGTGGCACAGGAGGTGCGTGAACTGGCGCAGCGTTCCGCCAAAGCGGCCAAGGAGATCAAGGGACTGATCGAGAATTCTGGCCGGCAGGTCACGGAGGGCGTGCGCCTTGTCGACGCGACGGGCGCCGCGCTGCACGAGATCGAACGGTTTGTCGCCTCGATCGACCAGAATGTCCAGTCGCTGGCCACTGCGGCGCAGGAACAGTCGGGTGGCCTGTCCGACATCAACCAGACGGTTTCGCAGCTCGACCGGATGACGCAGCAGAACGCGGCGATGGTGGAGCACACGACCGGCATCAGCCGCCAGCTTGCAAGCGGCGCGGCTCTGTTGTCGGAACTGGTCGGACATTTCAAGCTCAACAGGCGCGGCGAAATGCGCGAAACGGGTTCACCGCGTGCCGGCGGCGGC
>Ga0213836_100362_pt1 | contig 39416 bp, 36 predicted proteins | sample SWPATP03_FD_160578 | JGI IMG/M metagenome (GOLD analysis project Ga0213836, IMG submission 160578) | Coastal seawater microbial communities from Marineland, Florida, United States - SWPA TP0 #3 | ecosystem: Environmental > Aquatic > Marine > Coastal | place: USA: Florida | collected 2016-08-05
GAATTAGAATTAGGTGCGTCAGTACAGAATTTTTGGGTAATATCAAAATGGCTGGGGTCTGACGCACCCTACGGGGAATTAGAATTAGGTGCGTCAGTACAGAATTTTTGGGTAATATCAAAATGGCTGGGGTCTGACGCACCCTACGGGGAATTAGGTGCGTCAGTACAGAATTTTTGGGTAATATCAAAATGGCTGGGGTCTGACGCACCCTACGGGGACCAATGGAATTTTTTGCCTAATAATTCCTCGAGTTTGTGGTTGTGGGGACGGAAAAAGTCGCCTAGGGTCTGATGTAATGTTTCTGGTATGGGATTATAGGAACCTGCGGTATATCGGGGGTATTCGGAGAGTTGATGGTCGGGAAGACCTAAAAACTCAAAGACCTGTTTGAGGGTGTTCTGGGGCTGGGTGTATAATTGTTCACTGCTGATGATTAAAAGCTGTTCGGGTGGGAATTTTTGCATCCACTTTTCCAGAAAATAAACATACATTCCCCGCAGTAGATAACCATATTGACATCCCCAAAATTTCCGTCCGGCTAGGGTGGGGTCGTCAATGGTATCGAGAATGGCAATTTCATCTATCATGGCCTGTTGGAGAGTGCGCTTTTCTTGACCCATCCAATTTCGGTGGTCTTGATATTGAGAAAAAGCTCGATCTACTGGATTTCTTAGGGTGACAATTAGCTTGACTTTTGGGAAGGCTTGGTAAAGGCGATCGCATACTTTACTATCGACTATATAACTAGGGCTGGCTTCTCCGGTGAGAAATTCGCCGCCAGGGGGAATGGGGGGAAAATGGGCGAGATACCAGTCTAAACCTCGGTAATATTGCCAAATGAAAAAATCGACTTCTTTATGGAGGTTAGGAATTACCTGGGGATGATGACAAAGGTATTCATACAGGGAGGTTGTGCCAGCTTTTTGAGCGCCAATAATGATAAAATTCGGACCTTGAACTGATGCGGTTTCCCAGTGGTTGCTAAAAAATTCGGGGCGACAGATTTTGGTTTTAGCTAAGACTCCCTGTTTATAGGTGGAAATAGCCTCGGAAATTTGACCGATTTCGGTGAGTAAATCTCCATAATTTATATAGGGTTCTGGATAGTGGGGAACCTGGGAAATTGCTTGTTGATAACTAGAGGCGATCGCCTCTATTTGCTCCGGTTGTAATTTGATAAAACTATAGGTGCGTAAATGCCGCAGTTTTAGATATGCTATCTCGGCTTCTGGTTGGGCTTTAATAGCGTCTAAATAAGCAGCAATTGCCCCATCAATATCTGGCTGTTGTAAGAGGGCATCACCGAGGCGAATATAGACTTCTGGGATTTCTGGATCAATGGCGATCGCCTGTTTATAAGCATCAATAGCCGGGGAGATTTTACCCTGTTTAAACAGACAATAACCGAGGTGATTATAAGACCAAAAGCAATCAGGATTGATACTAATTGCCTGATTAAATACATCAATGGCTTCTCGCCATTGTCGCTGGTTGAGTAATGCTAAACCCAACCCATAATATCCCCAGGAATAATCGGGTCTAGCTGCCACCATATCCCGATAAATAGCGATCGCCTCTTCATACCTCCCCGTTAAAAGGGCATCCTCCCCAGTTTTTTGGTGGCGGGATAAAATCTCCGTCAGCCGTTGATGGGCTTCTGGTTGTTGAGGGTTAATAGCGATCGCTTGACGGTAGGCTTCGATAGCTTCTTCGGGCTGATTTTGCTGGCTGAGTAAATCTCCCAAGTGAAAATGAGACCAATAGAAATCAGGGTTTAATGTAATTTCCTGACGATAGGCGGCTATGGCTTCCTCAACGCGCCCCAATCGAGTTAAAATGACTGCTAAATGGTGATAAGACCAACAAAAGTCTGGCTTTAACTCAATGGCTTTCCGATAGGCTGTGATAGCTTGTTCGTCCTGTTTTTGGCTACTGAGGGCTTGACCCAAACCCACATAATAGATATATATATTGGGCTGCAATTCAATAGCTTTCTGATAACTACCTATTGCCAAATCGACTTGATTTATGTTATGATATATCTGGGCGATTTTATAGTGAGCTATTGCCAATTTAGGATTAATAGCGATCGCCAAATTATAGGAAGCGATCGCCCCTTGGTTATCCCCATGTTTCTCGAAACTCTCACCCAGGAGTAAGCAAAAATCCACCGGAACAGAACCGGGATTTTCGCTAATTTGCTGATAGAGTTGTTTAGCTGAACTTAGGGGTTGTTGCCAATGTTGCCAAATGCTGCCTAAACTGGTATAGGCGGCGGCTAAGTTAGGGTCAGCTTCGATAGCCTGTCGATAACAATTCGCCGCCAGTTCCCATTGTTGAGACTTGACATAATCATTGCCCAAATTCAGACAAACTACAGCTTGATTATCAGTAGACATATACAAGTTTTCAAAAAGCCATCAATTACATAATCCATTGAGGGCGGGTCTATTAGTATTCCGGTTGCTAGAGGTAATTCACAGCCAAACCCATCCCTACATTATCCATTATTTTTGTGAGGGAGGCAAGGCTTTAGTTGTGTGTCAATGCTTTTAATGTGATTAATAAACCAATCGCGCAAGTCTTGTTTAATGCTGAAAATAATTGAGTTAAAATCATCATCTTGTTCGATGCGAGTTTTAATCATTTCAAAATTCAAGACAAATAGCTGATGGGCTTTATGATTAGTTTTAGCGACGGGGCACTTATATAAATTCATGCAGGATTCCTCATATTTAAAATGGTTATTGATATACATTTCCAGAAATTTTATAGTTGATTTAAGTTGCTGGGGGCTGCGTTGTTTTTCAAGGTTATCAATCAATAAATCCATTTGGTCGAATAACTGCTGATGCTGAAAATCAATCAAGGGGATGCCAATTTTGAGAGAATCGTTCCAAGTGGGAGCCATAAATTTAGCCTAATTAATCAAGTAGGTTGACCATTGACCATTGACCATTCAAATATTACTACAGCAAACCCCAAGAAACCGGGTTAAATACACCCGGTTAATCGGATAATTATGATTGTGCAGCCTCCCAGCGATCGCGGGCATTTTGGAGGGCTGATTTCACCTGTTCAAAACCAGTGCCGCCGTAGCTATTCCGGGCGGCGACCACTTGTAAAGGTGCGATCGCGTCATAAATATCGACATCAAATTCAGGATGTAAAGACTTCCACTCATCAAGGGTAAGGTCTTTTAAAAGTTTCCCAGACTCCAGACAAGTTCTGACCACCTTACCCACCAAATTATAGGCTTCCCGGAAAGGAACGCCCTTAGTGGCGAGATAATCAGCAACATCAGTAGCATTCGAGAAATCTTCCGCCACAGCTTCAGCGAGACGTTGAGGGCGAAACTCCATCCCTTGGGATAACAAAATAGTCATCGCCTCGAGACAGCCTTTCACAGTTTTGACGGCATCAAATAAGGCTTCTTTGTCCTCCTGGAGGTCTTTATTGTAAGCCAAAGGTAAACCCTTCATCAGGACTAATAGCCCTTGTAAATGTCCAAAAACCCGGCCAGTTTTACCGCGCACCAATTCGGGCACATCGGGATTTTTCTTTTGTGGCATAATACTAGAGCCAGTGGAACAGCTATCAGTAAGGGTGATAAAACCAAACTCCTGGGAAGCCCAAAAGATAATTTCTTCCGAGAGGCGGCTGAGGTGAACCAAAATGAGACTAGAAGCGCTGAGAAACTCGATCGCCCAATCGCGATCGCTCACCCCATCCAAACTATTAGCATAAACCCGGTCAAACCCCAATAATTCGGCGCTATAGTGGCGGTCAATAGGAAAAGTAGTTCCCGCCAAAGCACCGCACCCCAGAGGCGAAGTATTCACCCGTTGATAAACCTCTCCCAGACGTTCCCAGTCCCGGTGCGCCATTTCCACATAAGCCAGTAGGTGATGAGCCAAACTGAGAGGTTGCGCCCGTTGTAAATGGGTGTATCCTGGTATGAGAGTATGGACGTGATTGGTCGCCAGATCCAGCAAAACCCCTTGAAACTCAAGGATCTGGGTTCGGATTTGTTGAATTTGGTCTTTCAGGTAAAGGCGGGTATCAGTCCCCACCTGGTCATTACGCGATCGCCCTGTATGGAGTTTTTTACCGACATCTCCCGCAATTTCGGTAAGTCGGCGTTCAACTGCGAAATGAATATCCTCAGCATCGACACCCGGGTTAAATTGACCCTGGCGGTATTCTTCGCGGATAGTCTCCAAGCCATTAACTAGGGCTTCTCCTTCTTCGGGGGAGATAATCCCAGTTTTGACCAACATTTTGGCATGAGCCACCGAGCCTGTCAAATCATACTCGATTAACTCAATATCAAAGCCGATACTGGCGTTAAAAGTGGCGATCGCTGGATGTAAAGCCTTTTCAAATCGTTGGCTCCAGGTTTGAGCTTGAGTCATAGTCCTATAATCTGTAAATTACCCATAAATGTCTGATCATCAACGGACTGGGGAAAATATGTCCGATTAAGGTAATAGGCTTTTCGCCCACCACCCCATCCCCAAGCCAATCAAAAAAGCCCAAAGCTGTCCAGTTTCCAGCAAATTATTCCAGGTACTCTTAACATTAGTCCATAAATCAACATTCACCTGTTGACCAAATACCACTGGTAGGGTAGCCGCGACTTCCCCCCACTTCCATGACCAGTGAGGGGTTAAAATCAGAATATGGCGGATAGGGTGAGCGTGGCTGCAAATTTGCACCAACATCGATAAAGTATCAACGGACATAATCGGCATTCTCCCCACTTTCAGAAGGTTGTACCTGTAGCACAACCAAAGTCATGTCATCAATATTACTGTTACTCGGACCGATAAACTTCTGAACTTCCGCAAATATATGATCTACAATGCGATTAGGAGTCTGGGAGTTCTGACAAGCCCATTGAAAGGCTGTCTGTAGGTTATCTTCATCAAAGCGATCGCCCCGTTGATTAGCCGCATCAGTAAAGCCATCAGTATAGTAAATCACAGTATCCCCTGCAGACAGTTGCACTTGGGCTTGGTAGTAACGGGTATCAGCATCAAGACCGATCAACATTCCCAAAGTATCTAACCGACGAATGCTGCGGCTTTGGGCTTGCCATAATAAAGGGGGATTATGGGCGGCGTTACTATAGGAGAGAATTTTCGTGGTCGGGTCATACTCCGAATAAAACAGAGTCACAAACCGATTAGAATTTTCTAAATCAGCATACATCACCCGGTTAAGATGTTGGAGAATCTGGGAGGGGGAATGGCGGTTCAGAACTTCCGCGCGCAACATTCCCCGAGTCATGGTCATAATTAACCCGGCTGGGACTCCTTTTCCCATGACATCACCAATAACAATACTCCAATGTTCCGATGGTGTGTGACCGCCAACTTCTCCCTCAGCGGAATGATTCTCATGTTCATGTTTATCGAAATTAGAGGGGATAAAGTCGTAATAGTCTCCCCCGACTCGGTTGGCGGTTTGACAGCGCGCCGCGACTTCTAAGCCGGGAATTTTCGGACATTTACGGGGAAGTAGGCGCAGTTGAATTTCTGCACCAATTTCTAATTCTCGGTCTAGGCGTTCTTTTTCCCGCAATGAAACTGATAGTTCATCATTGGCGATCGCCACTGCTGTTTGATCTGCTACCAGTCTAATTAATTTCTGGCGGGTTGGTGTCCACAGATAATCAGGATCATGGCTGAACACATACAACCGCCCCCGTGATGTATTATTAACTAGGATTTCCGTGCCAAAAAGTTTTACATCCGACCCCAAGCAACTACTTACTTGATGGTCTAGGCTGGCTGAATATTGTGTTGCCATACTCTGGGGAAGCACTCCCACGGCGGTGCTATCATTAGGCTGGGATATCACCTCTCTAGTAGCCCTTTCTAAGATGGCGCGAACATCCTGACACTGACGACCATCTTGGCAATGTAACCGTTGAAATCGCACCTGACCGTTAGGTTTAAACAGCACCAAAGCACCCCCATCAGCATCTGTCACTCGACTAGCAACTAGGGGAGTTAATTCTAAGAATTGATTGAGATTGTTAAAGCTACGGAGGGCAAAACTTAGGGAACTCAGCAACTCATTAATATTTTGCTGTTCCCGATGGAGTCTAGCCACCATTTGCTTTAAGTGAGAGGCTGATGTCACATCAGCATCTGAGGAACTTGAAAGGGAGTCTGAAGGTTGTTCTGAGCGTCTTGGAAGTGGCACAGCAGTCATATTATTAGTATATATTTTTTGAAGGTTAGAGCGCAATAGTAAGTCCAAAAAAATGAAAGTCTCTCTGCCAAAAGTCTGGTTTTCTGGCTATCCATGACAGATTATCCCTGGCTACACTGCAGGGTACTGCCATCTACAAAATCGGCAATTACCACCAGTAATCATGAGCTACCCCCCCAGCGGCTAATATTTACCCTAGGCGATCGCTTATCTGGTGTTTTTTAATATGGCAATATGTGGGAATCTCAGTCTCTATAAAATGATTAACTGTTCCCCATGATGACACTTAAATAGCCATATTGGCACTTTAACAGAGCTTTAACCACTTAACAGGGCTTCGATAAACTCGTAGCTTGAAAAAGGCCGCAGGTCTTCGATACTTTCCCCAACACCAATAAAACGAATCGGTAGACCTAGCTGCTGTACAACAGCTAAAGCCACACCACCTTTAGCAGTTCCATCTAATTTTGTCAAGACCACACCGCTAAGTTGAGCAACTTCGGCAAATACTTGAGCCTGGCGTAGTCCGTTTTGGCCTAAAGTTGAATCAAGGACTAGGAGGGATTCTACCTTAGCATCTGGTGCTTGTTTGTCTATTACGCGACGAATTTTGTTAAGTTCCTCCATGAGGTTCTTTTTGTTCTGCAATCTACCAGCAGTATCAATAATTAGCAATTCGGTCTGGCGGGATTTAGCAGCAGCGATCGCATCATAAACCACCGCCGCCGGGTCGGTATTTTTTCCGGGATTAGCGATCACCTCTACCCCACTACGTTCGCCCCACACCTTTACCTGTTCTACTGCTGCCGCCCGGAAAGTATCCCCAGCCGCAATTAAACTCCGGTAGTCTGACTTTTGGGCAATATGGGCAATTTTCCCGATGGTAGTAGTTTTCCCGGCCCCATTCACCCCGGTAATTAACCAAATATTCAATTGTTCCTTTTCGGGGGCAAATGTGGGACTATAGCCATTTTGATAGGGTTTTTCGAGGAGATCTCGCAGAAGTTGTTTTAGATAGGCGATCGCATCTTCGGGGGGTAAAGCATCTTCTCGCAGGCGGTTTTGTAGTGCCTCAATAATCACATCAGTAGCTTCTACACCCACATCAGCTTGTAGCAATAAAGCCTCAATTTCTTCGACCGCCGCCTGATTTAGGGGTCCCTGACCGACGATCGCTTTTAATTGATTCAGCAAATTACGGCGAGTCCGTCCCAAACCTTTCCACAGCTTTTGTAGCCAGGTGATTTCCTCTACCGCGACTTCCTCTGGTCTCCGTCCCTGATTAGCCAAAACTTCCGCCGACCACAGGAACATCTCATCAAATACTATATCTGTCGATTCTCCCTCACCGCTGGCTGTGGTTTCCCCCCCTTCCGGTTCCGGTTCAGAAATCGCCGTTTCTTTTAATCTCTCAATTCTCGCCTGTCGTTCCGCCTGGGTTCTGGCCCAAATTGGCAACTGATCAATACTCTCTTCCACCATAGCCACAGGTTCAGCCGTTTCGGTAACTTCCGCCGCCTCCTGTGCTACCTCCTGTGCTACCTCCTGTGCTACCTCCTGTGCTACCTCCTGTGCTACCTCCTCTGCTACAGGTTCGGGGGTTTCGGTAACTTCCGCCGCCTCTTCTGAGACCTCTTCTGAGACCTCTTCTGAGGCTTCCTGTGCTACCTCCTCTGCTACCTCCTCAACCACAGCCACAGGTTCAGTGGTTTCTGTTAATTCTGCGGGGGTTTCCTGAGCCTCAGAGGTGCTTTCTTGCGCTTCTGTGGGGGGGGAGGAAACATCATCAACAGGGGCTTCTGTAGCCGCTTCTGTGGCTGCTTCTGTGGAGGATTCTGTGGGCTTTTGTTGTTGCTGAATGTTTTGATAGGCGGCCTTAGCCCACTGCAAATAATCCTCATTAGCAGTGGTAGGCGATAGCGGTTGTTTAGTTTCGGGTTCGTCGGGAGTTGATGGAGTTGGGGAGGGTTCAGCTTGTTGGGTATCGTCTGCTGAGGGGCGATCGCTAAACTGGCGGCGGAACCAATTAAAAACCATTTTACTAATTACTCGAATTTAACAACAGATTTGGGTATTGGTGAGGCGGGAATTGTTAATAGCACACCCACAGCATCACTGAAATTAGAGGAGAGAGGAGGACTGAGTTTTCATCTGATCAACAACACGACGGAGAACCCCATTAATAAATCGGTAACTGTTGTGGTCGCTGTAACGTTTAGCCAACTCCACCGCCTCATTAACGGCAATTTGTTCTTGAACCCCCATATATAACAATTCCGTGACCGCAATCCTTAAAATATCGCGATCGATGTGAGGGAGTCGGCCCAATTGCCAATCAACCATCGCCGCTTCCAGGCAACTATCGAGTGCTTCCCGGTGAGTGTTAAGTTCCACCAAAATCTTGACAGCATAGGAGTGTACTTCTTGCTGACTTGCCAATTGTACCAATTCCGGCAATTCCACAGCAGTAGATAAACGATTAATGGCTGATTGAGCCAGTGCGATCGCCTCACCGACCATAGTGCGGGCGCTTTGCAAATCCGCCGCCCTAGTTTGGCTACTCAAAAGGCGATCGTTACCCCGTTGTAATTCCGCCATAGCCGTCTCTAGGGATTCTTGTCCCTCTGTGGTTAAGGTACGGACAGCAGCGAGGATCACATCTTCCATTTCCTGAATTTCAAGCTTTCGGGGATTTGACGGCAGTTGGCTCATCCCCAAAAGGGCGAGTTCACGGGCTGTTCTACGAGCTTGCATATTGGTTTAGTATAAATGTCTTAGTTTAGCAACAAATCGGGGCCGGGATAGATTCTAGCAAAAAATCGGTTTCCAGCTCACCCAAAGCAGCTTTTGTGGGTTAACGACAAAAAAGCCGGGAAAACCCGGCGGAAACCTGTTAATTTTCAGGCACAAATCAATAAGCCAGTTCTACCAACTTGAGACTGAGATTCCACATTTTCTCGGCTCTTTCCTCGTCTCTAGCTTGGGGCGAGACCCGTTGCACAAAAGACTGGCGGCCTTTTTTCTGGCGATTTCCCCAACTCCAGTAAGCACCAGACTGGCGATATTCCTCATCAAGGACCACAGCAGCCACTCGTTCTCCAGCCAATTCCTGGGACACATAGCCCTTGGTAATGTATTTCTGGAATATAGGAAATATTTTCTGGAACAGGGGATAGTGATTGCGGAACAGGGGCGTATCCGCGACGCAACCAGGGTAAAGAGAGGTGAAAGTTATCCCAGTTTCCTCGTGATAGCGTCGGTGCAATTCCCGCATAGTTAGGACATTGCAGACCTTACTATCTTTATAGGCTTTGACGGGTTCAAATTTTTTGCCATCAATCATAGAAACCGGCTCTCGGAAGCCCTTAGCAAACCCTTCCAGGTCTCCCAAATCGGGGCGGGGTGGAATTTTGCCACCGAGTTCGTCGGGGTTATGGGTAACCGTTCCCAAAATCACCATACGCTTATCCTCAGCCAGAGAGCGTTTCATATCCTCCATCATCACATTACAGAGAAGGAAATGCCCTAGGTGATTGGTAGTCATGGTCAACTCATAGCCTTCTGGACTACGAAGGGGTTCTTTTATTAGGGGCATATAGATAGCCGCATTACAGACTAACCCCTCTAAGGTTCTACCTGTAGCCCGGAATGAGTTGATAAACCGTCGGACACTCTCAAGGGAACCGAGGTCAATATGAAGCATAGTGCGGCTGTCTTCGGGAATCCCTAATTCTTGGGCGGCGGCTTCTGCCTTTTCCAAGTTACGACAAGCCATGATGACATGAGCGCCCCTATCGGCGAGGGCTTTAGCGGCGTATAAACCAACCCCCGAAGAGGCACCCGTGACTATAACCGTTGATTTTTGATCCTGTACCATTTTTAGTTAAAACTCCGTTGATCACCGTCAGTTTTCTAAGTAATTATTCCGACGGAGACCCTGGCTGTTATTGATTGAGTGAGGTATCCTTAATCCCAGTATTATATTGCTAATCCTGTGGCGATCGCAACCAGTTTAGGGGATATTCTCAAAACCTGCCAAAAAAGCTGATGGTCAGCTATGATCAAGAATATTAGACCATCGGCAGGTGATGCCACCGTGCATCAAGGCGGAATCTTGTCTGTCTAGCCAAGCCTAGGCCCTACTGCCAATATTAATTCTGTCCTTTGACCGTAAAATTATGAGCAGTGTCCCCAATCAAGACCAAAAACCCAAAAATTCACCATCATCACCATCTCACAACGAGGAGAATGCTTGGGTTGAAGGCATTAAAACCATTGGACTAAGTATAATTTTGGCTTTGGGTATCCGAACTTTTGTCGCAGAAGCTCGTTATATTCCCTCTGGGTCAATGCTTCCCACCCTGGAAATCAACGATCGCCTGATTATTGATAAGTTAAGCTACCGTTTCACCGAACCCCAACGGGGAGATGTGGTAGTTTTCAATCCCACCGAGGAACTGAGCCTACAATACAACGATGCTTTCATTAAGCGGATTATTGGTTTACCCGGCGAAACATTAGAGGTCCGCGACGGACAAGTTTTTGTCAATGGCGAACCTATTGAGGAGGACTATATTGCCGAAGAACCCCAATATAAATGGGGACCGGAAACTATACCCGAAGGCGAGTTTTTGGTTCTGGGGGATAACCGTAACAATAGCTTTGATAGTCACTATTGGGGATTTGTCCCCCGAGAGAATATCATCGGTCGGGCGGTGGTCCGGTTCTGGCCCTTAGACCGTCTGGGAGGGGTCGATCGCAGTTTTTAACCGACTTTTTGGGCTGTCAACTGAGCCAGGTTTTCATGACTTTTCCGGTCATTTCCTGCCCCCAGCAGGGGGTATTAGCTGATCGCGATTTGATGGTGGTGTGATCAACCCTCCAAGACTGTGCGGGGTCAAAGAGGGTTAATTCGGCGGCTCGGTTGACGGTAACATTTGGGGGAGAAATAGCCAAGCATTGGGCGGGTTGGGTGCTTAAAACTCGCCAGAGTTGCAGGGGCGACCATTGAATATTAAAAACGGTGTCTGGCTGTTGGACAAAGGTTTTCCACAGTAGAGACAAGGCTAATTCTAAGCCGATCGCCCCTGGGGGTGCATCAGCAAAAGCAACGGTTTTTTCTTCGTAGGTGTAGGGGGTGTGGTCAACGGCGATCGCATCAATAGTCCCGTCTACAATAGCTTGAATTAAGGCTTGGCGATCGTCTGGATTACCCAGAGGCGGGTCAACATTGAGATTCGGATCGTAGGGAGTAGGCGCAAAGCCTAAACCACAGTCCGAAACCCGCCCGGTAATTGCTTCTGTATCAAATAGTAAGTGCATCCAGGTCGTACTAGCGGTAATAGGTAAATGGCGCTGTTTAGCTTCCCGAATTAATTGCACACCCCTAGCCGTAGAAACCCGCATAATATGAACCGGAGTGCCGATCGCCGCCACCAATTCCAGGACAGCGGCAATAGCCACAGTTTCCGCATAATCAGGAATCCCGGTTAAACCGCTATAAATAGAGGCTTCCCCAAATCGCATAACTCCTGAGTCCGCCAGAGTGCGATCGCAACAATACAGAGCCACGTTTTTTTTCAGGGGGTTAACATACTCCAAAACTCGCCGCCACAGATTAAGATTTCGATGAGCATATCCATCCGCAAAACCAATAATCTCAGTAGTGGCTAATTCCGCCAATTCCGTCATCATCTCCCCCGCCGCCCCCTCAGTCAAAGCCCCCCATACATAAAAGCCATGGGGTGCTAAACCTTGCCAATGTTTAATAGTCGAGAGATTATCAGCCGGTGGTAGCATATCCGGTAAAATCCCCAGGCGGGTATAACCTCCCGCCCTAGCAGCCGCCTGTAAAGATGCAATAGTTTCCCGGTCTTCAAAGCCCGGCTCTCCGGTGTGGCCATACATATCCACCAATCCCGGCCCCAAAATCATACCGTGGGAATCAATGATCTGAGTATGTTCTGGGTAATCATAAATCTGAGATTCAATAGCAGTAATATACCCATCAATAATCAGCACATCTGCCACTTGATCTCGTCCGTCCATGGGGTTTAATACCCGCACCTGTTTCAGGAGTTCACTACTCATATTTACCAACCAGTCTTAGAGGGCTCCGGCGGCGGTTTTGTCAAGAATACTACCCGATAAATGGGTGGTAATATTCATAGTTTGTAAAACCGGCTCCCCTTTAGCACCGTGGGGATAGTCAATCACTGTCACCGAACCATTACCCTGTTTAAAATTCCAAAAATGCTCTGGTGATAAGCCCAATAATTGACACAACAGAGCCTTATTGACAGCATCATGAGCAACCACTAATCCAGTCACCGATTGGGAATCATATTTATTAAGGATATTTTCCCATCCTTTGGCTACCCTTTCTCCCACCTGATTTAAATTTTCACCTTCTGGCATCTGTACCGTTTCCGGTGCAGTTTTCCACTGATTTAATAAACCCGGATAATCTTGCTCAATTTCCGATTCAAATTTACCCTCCCATAAACCATGGCTAATCTCTCGGAAATTATCCTCAAATTGTAGTTCTATATCCCGGTGATGTTCCAGGATAATTTCTGCGGTTTCGCGGGGGCGTGCCATGGGGCTAGTGATGGCAAAATCGATTTTAATATCCTGGAGAAAATCGGCAGCTTGGCGAGCTTGTAATCGCCCGTTATCATTGAGGGGAATATCAATCTGACCTTGAAACTGTCCTTTTCGGTTCCATTCAGTTTCTCCGTGGCGCACTAATAATAGTCTGGGTCCACGATGTTCTGGGCGAAGGGAGGGCAGTTTATCCCCCACATGGCTAGTGAGGTTCATCGATTCTAATTGTACCGCTGCGGGTTTGGGTAGTTCTCCGGGGGTGACATCACCAATATTGATAATGCTAATACCGCAGTTAGACTGTTGAATACTTTGATAGAATTGGGGTTGAACTCCTAAAGCGGTGGCAATCAGCGATCGATTGATGCCGTTGTGGGCTACCACTAGGATGGTTTGGTTGGGGTGATGGCTGAGGATGTGTCGCCAAAATTGTTGGGCTTGCTCAAATAACGCTAACACGGGGAAATGTTTATGCCCCGATTCTAATACCATGAAAAATTCATGGGGGCTCTGTTGCCAACATTGATAATCTTGGGGAAAGCGATCGCGTACTTCTTGGCGAGGGAGTCCAGCCCACAGAGGCAGGTCAATTTCCATCAATAGATCTGTCGGTTGCAACGGAGGGGCCGCACCCACTCGGGCTCGAATCAGTTGGGCAGTTTGTTGCGCTCGTTGTAGGGGACTGTGATAAATAGCGTCGAACCTTAAACCCTGGAGGGCTTGGGCAACGCAGGTGGCATCAACGCGGCCCTGGTCGGTGAGAACCGAATCATCCAGGCGGCCCTGAATGCGTTTTTGGGCGTTGTAGGTACTCTGACCGTGACGGACAAGGATTACACGGGTCGTCATCTTCAAATTTTAAGTTCGATGGTTCGCCAGAAGCATTTTAACTTGTTTGGGGCAGTTTCCGGCGACTCCTTTATCATGTAAAGAGATGTTAAGGGTCTGTCCCGCCAAATCCCATCTAGGATTCTGAATTAACGGGACTGTTGAAATGCTGAGGACTTGGGCAAAATTGATTATGAATAATCAGATTACAGGCGATTACCATTGGGGTTTGATGGTTTTGTCTTTGGCAATTGCTGTGATTACCTCTTATATCCCTATGGATTTGGCTATACAAGTCCGTGAGGATCTATGGACGGCGAAACGGTGGAAGTTTTGGCTGTTGGGAGGGGCGATCGCTATGGGGGCTGGTTTCTGGTCCATGGATTTTACGGGTATGGTGGCGCTGGAGTTGCCCCTATCGGTTAGTTATAACCCGTGGATGACTTTGTTGTCTTTGTTGATGGCTATTATGGCCTCTGGGATATTTCTGGGGCTGGTGTCACAACCGGCGGCGGGTCGGTTTATCCTGATTATGATGCCCGTTTGGTGGTGTTTTCTGTGGCGATCGCTATTGATGTAGCTTTGATTTCTCTGTGGCTGGCTTTTCGACTACTCGATGATTCTGTGGTCGCCAAAACTCCACAAAAGGTGATCAGTGCCATGATTATGGGATTGGGTGTCAGTGGAATGCACTATCTAGGAAGGTCGGCGACTAAGTTTGTACCCAGATTAAATCTGCCTATTGATTCTGGTCTGACTGTGAATCCCCATTTGAGTCCCTCTGGGTTGGCGATCGCAGTCGGATTGGGGACGGTGATCTGTCTATTTTTTATTGTGTTAACTAAGTTATGGGATCACAAATTGGTCAATCAATTGGCGCGGGAAAAAGTTTTAAAAGACAGTGAACAGCAGTTTCGGACTTTGATTCAGCAAATGCAGGTGGGAATGTTGCTGCTGAATGCTAAGGCGGAAATTTTGGTTTTTAATCAGGCCGCCTTGGATCTTTTACGGCTCGATATTGAACCAGATAGCCTTCAGGTGTTTGGAGAAGGTTGGCATTTGGTGATGGAGGATGGATCGCCAATTTCCTTGTCAGATTTACCTGTACAAAGGGCGATCGCCACAGGTGAAGCCGTCCATCATCTGGTTCTGGGGTTTGATGACCCGACAACTCAACAGCGACGGTGGTTATTGGTGAATGCCACACTACACGAGCCGGGAGGTGAGGTGATGCGGGTTATATGTACTATTAGTGATATTACTAACCAAAAGCAGGCAGAAGAGGCTCTCAGGCGCAGTCAAGAGAGATTTACTCTGGCGGTGGAGGGTGCTAATGATGGCATTTGGGATTGGGATATTTCTACCGATGAGGTTTATCTGTCCCCCCGAGGCAAAATTATGTTCGGCTGCCAACCGGATTTAGATTGTTTCTCTAATTTGGACTCGGCGCTAAAAATTGTTCATCCAGATGACCGCCTGTGGGTTAAAGAGATGTTAAATAGCTATTTAGCTAAGGAAATTCCCGCTTTTGATGTGGAATATCGCACCGAATTAGATAATGGTGAATGGCGCTGGATTCGCTCTAGGGGGGTGGCTCTTTGGGATGAACATAACCAGCCCTATCGTATGGTGGGATTTCATACTGATATTACCGACCGGAAAATGGCTGAACAGGCTCTGCGGGAAGGGGCGGAACAAGAACGCTCTATTCTGCAAATGGTTCAGCAAATGCGAAAAACTTTGGAACTTGAGCAGATTTTTAGTGCTACGACTGGGGAACTTAGACAGGTTTTAAATTGCGATCGGGTTTTGGTTTATCGCTTCCGGGAAGACTGGAGTGGAGAATTTATGGCTGAGTCCGTGGCTGAAGGTTGGGTGCAACTTACGGCCGGACCTCTACGAGATAGTAAGGCTACCCGCATCGCTATTGAACAGGAAAAATGTGCTTTTCAGGAAATTAATTATCGCCATGTGATTTCGGATACTTATTTGCAACAAAATCAAGGTGGTATTTATGGAAAAGGGGTCAGTTATAGATGTGTGAATGATATTTATGAAATGGGTTTCGATGCTTGTTATCTGGAATTATTAAAACAGTTTCAAGCTAGGGCTTATATTATTACCCCGATTTTTTCGGGCTATCAACTTTGGGGATTATTGGCAGTCTACCAGAATTATCATCCCCGCATTTGGACGACTGCTGAAATTCGCACAGTGACACAAATTGGCTCTCAGTTGGGGGTGGCTGTTCAACAGGCGGAATTGTTGGCAAAAACTCAAGAACAGGCTAGACAACTGCAACAGGCTAAGGAAATTGCCGATGCGGCTAATCGCTCTAAAAGTGAGTTTTTGGCGAATATGAGTCATGAGTTAAGAACTCCTTTAAATGCGATTTTGGGCTTTGCTCAACTGATGTCTACTAACCAGAATCTGGCTCCCGAAAATCGTCAACATATTGAGATTATTAATCGGTCGGGTGAGCATCTTCTCGGTCTGATTAATGATATTTTGGAAATGTCTAGGATTGAGGCGGGACGGGCGACACTTCAGGTGAATGGCTTTGATTTGTATGAGTTTCTTCAGGGTTTGGAAGATTTGTTTAAATTGCGGGCTACTTCTAAAAATTTACATCTGATTTTTGAGCGCCCCAAAGGTTTGATTAGGCATATTAAAGCTGACGAGAAAAAATTGCGTCAGGTGTTGATTAATTTATTGGGAAATGCCATTAAGTTTACTGATGAAGGTAGTGTGACTGTTCGGGTTTCTCACCAAAACCGGGATGCTTCAGATCTATTACAATTTGAAGTGGAAGATACTGGGCTGGGAATTGCTCCCGAAGACTGTGAAGGACTGTTTGAAGCCTTTGCACAAACGGAAACGGGTTTAAATGCTTCCGAGGGTAGCGGTCTGGGGTTGGCAATTGCACAGCAATTTGTCAAACTAATGGGTGATGAAATTACGGTTCGTAGTTGTCTAAATCGGGGTTCGACTTTTTCGTTTACTATTCCAGTGCAAAGGAGTGAGGACAAGCCAAACCAGGCGATCGCATCTATTATGGATAGGGTCATCGGTTTGACTGCTGATCAGCCAGTCTATCGCATTTTGGTGGTTGAAGACCGAGAAAGCAATCGTTTATTGCTGGTGGAACTCCTGAGTGTCCTGGGTTTTTCGGTCCGACCAGCTAACAATGGCTCGGAGGCGATCGCTATTTGGCAAGAGTGGAACCCTGACCTGATTTTTATGGATATGCGAATGCCTGTGGTCAATGGTTATGAGGCTACCCGCCAAATTCGCTCTCAGCCTGGGGGTGGGGAGACCATCATTATTGCACTGACAGCTAGTGCCTTTGAGGAACAAAGACAGGATATTATGAAGGTGGGATGCAATGATTTGTTGCGAAAACCTTTTCAGCGAGGAGAATTGCTCAGTAAATTGAGTCAATATCTGGGTGTGCAATATATTTACAATACACAGCCGGAGATGTCTGTAAATTTGAATTCTTCCCAAGATCATGACCAGACCGAACCATCACAACTTAACTTAGAACAAATCCGAGAAATGCCAGAATATTGGCTCGATCAGGTCTATTCTGCTGCGGCTCAGGGGAGTGATTTACTACTGTTAGACCTGATTGAAGAGATTCCCACTCAATACAGTAATCTGGCTAATACAATCACAGAATGGGTGGGAAGTTTTCAGTTTGATAAGGTCCTGGAATTGGTAGAACAAACCAAGCCGGAAGCACCTAATATCCGACAAATACCGAATTGAGTGAAAATAAGTGGATACACCAAAAGCAGATATCTTAGTAGTTGATGACAAGCCGGAAAATTTACACCTTCTCTCGGAAATTTTGATGATGGAAGGATACAATGTCCGCAAGGCTGTTAATGGTAAAATGGCTTTGATGGCGGTTAAGACAGTGCCGCCGGATTTGATTCTACTGGATATTATGATGCCGGGAATGGATGGATATCAGGTTTGTAAAGAATTAAAAAATAATCAAAACTTGGCTAAGGTTCCGGTAATATTTCTCAGTGCTTTAAATGATGTGTTTGATAAGGTGAAAGCCTTTGGGTCTGGCGGTGTAGACTATATTACAAAGCCTTTTCAAATGGAGGAGGTTCTAGTTCGGGTGGAAAATCACCTGATGCTGAAGGCGGCGGAAAAGAAAATTCTCGAGTTAAATACTGAGTTAGAAGCTAGGGTTAAAGAACGCACTCAACAATTAGAAATGGCTAATGCTAAGTTATTGGAAATGGCTCTGCATGACCCGTTGACACGACTGCCCAACCGGACTTTATTTATGGAGCAGGTATCTGGGGCAATGAACAATTTAAAGGAGGGAAATAGTCAGGGTTTTGCGGTGCTGTTTATGGATTGCGATCGCTTTAAGGTGGTGAATGATTCCTTGGGGCATACGGTGGGAGATGAATTGTTAATTGCTATTGGCGATCGCATTCAAAAAATACTCAAAAATAATGATTTACTCTCCCGTTTGGGCGGAGATGAATTTGCCATTATTGTACATGATGTTAATGAAATTGAACCCGTAAGGAATCTCGCTGATTCTATTCTGGAGGTGATGTCTTGTCCTTTTCAAATCTATAGCCGAGAGATTTTTATTAATATGAGTATCGGTGTGGTTCTCAGTAATACGGACTATCAACAACCAGAGCATTTATTGCGAGATGCAGATACAGCTATGTATCGTGCCAAAGCCCTAGGACGGGGACAATATCATATCTTTGACCCGGCTATGCACAAAGAAGCCCTCGATTTATTGGGGTTAGAAACTGACCTGAGACGGGCACTAGACAATCAAGAATTAATGGCTTATTATCAGCCAATTATTAATCTGGAAACTGGTAAAATTTATAGCATGGAAGCCTTGGTGCGTTGGCAACATCCCCAACGGGGTTTGGTCTCCCCTGGTATGTTTATCCCCTTGGCTGAGGAAATGGGGGTAATTACTACTATTGGAACTTTGATGCTGGTAGAAGCCTGTCATCAACTCAAACATTGGCAAGAACAGAAATTGGTGGATGAATATGTTAGTATTAGCGTAAATCTCTCTGTCAGACAGTTTACCCAAGCCGATCTCATTGCTACCGTTGATGATATCCTGACTGAAAGTGGTTTAAATCCTAAATGCCTGAGATTAGAAATGACCGAAAGTGCGATCGTCGAAAATACACAAACAGCCCGGACTATTTTAACCCAATTTCGCGATCGCCACATCGGTTTAAGTCTCGATGATTTTGGCACAGGCTACTCTTCCCTAAGTTATTTACACGCATTCCCGGTGGACACCATTAAAATTGATAAGTCTTTTGTCAGTCTTTTAGATGGAACTCCTGAAAACCTGGGGCTAATTCCTGCTATCATTGGTATCTCTAAAACTTTAAACATGGTAGCGGTAGCTGAGGGAATAGAAACCCCCGAACAACTTGCACAACTGCGAGAACTCCAATGTAATGGCGGACAAGGATATTTCTTTTCTCGGCCTTTACCTGCTACTCAAATGGCTGAACTTTTGGCCAGCCATCCCCAATGGTAAGTCTCATTGATAAAAATTGACGGTAACAGAAAGTACATGAAATTAAAACAGATAATTTTAAGCATTCTCACTTTTATATCTATACTATATGTAACTTTAAGCCTACTGGGAAGTTGGACTCAGCCCCAAATTCAAAGCCGTCTGGAACTGTATCAGACCAATTTAGTTCTCCAGGCTTCTGAGTGGGAACCACAGACGGAAGACCGGGCGAATTGGCTAACCCTACGAGATAATATCATCGGTAAAGATGCGGTTAATTCTGCGCTCCAACAATACCAAAAGGTGCAGGAGTCTAACTACCAAAATTTACAGCGACTACAACCCAATCAGCCTTCAGAATTTTCGCGGGGAGAATTAGCACAGACCATAGGTGAGTTAGAATTGCGAATTGGCATTATGCAAGCGGTGCTGGGAGACTCCCAAAAGGCGATCGCCACTTGGGAATCCCTCATTTCTAACAATGGTAATTATCCCACCAGTGCCACGGCTCAAGTATTAGTAGGACTCTGGACAGAGCCACCAGATATAGGGGCTGATGACGAAGATATTTTACAGGCAAATTTAGAGGGTTGGTTCCGCTTTCAAGGTTTAGCCCAACTCTACGATTTACAAAACCGTGAAGATGTCTTACAACAACTCAATAATCAACAACAGGAAACCTCAGAAAATGCTGTTTATAAATTAGCCATTGTTTCGGCTATTCCTGGGTTCGGGTTGGTGTCGGGAATTATCCTATCTATCATTTTAGGGGTGCAATGGTTCCTGAAACGTGAACAGGCAATTATCAACCGCAATGCTGATGTAGAATGGTCTGTACCTTGGACAGCGGAAACGATTGTGCAAGTGTTTGTTTTAGGGTTTTTCCTAGTTGGACAGTTGTTAATCCCGCTGATTTTTCAACTCCTGGGTTTAAGAGCGGCGGGAGATGTGAGACTGCAAGCCTTTTATATCCTCCTAACTTATATGATTTTAGTGGGTGGTGGTTTGGGGGTTTTATATCTGTCTATAAAATCATTTTTCCCTCTCCCGGAAGGTTGGTTTAGGTTCAAATTATGGGATAGTTGGTTATTCTGGGGTTTCGGTGGCTATTGCGTAGCTTTACCCTTAGTGATTTTAACTTCCTTAGTCAATCAAAGATTATGGGATGGTCAAGGGGGAAGTAATCCGATATTACCCATAGCTTTGGAAAATCGAGATCCGGTAGCTTTAGGGATATTTTTCTTCACGGCTTCTATAGCAGCACCTTGGTTTGAGGAGGTATTATTTCGGGGGTTTCTGTTACCTTCGTTAACCCGCTATTTTCCGCTGTGGGGTGCAATTATAGCCAGTGGGTTACTGTTTGCTGTGGCTCATTTGAATGTCTCGGAAATTTTGCCTTTATTTGTGTTAGGAATTGTCCTGGGGTTTGTCTATACACGATCGCGCAATCTCTTGGCTCCCATGTTGCTACACAGTTTATGGAATAGCGGCACTTTAATCAGTCTGTATATCTTAGGAAGTGGCGCTAATTAGTCGCTCAGGAAGCCCCAAGATTTAAATATCTGGGGAATCTTCGGAGGAATAATCTTGATGATAGCGTCGCCGCCGTATACCCTTAGAAGCGATCGCCAATAATAAACCGGTGAGCAGGGATAACTCAAAATGAGTGTACCAAGTCGCCACCCCCAAGGACAGCAAAGCGATCGCACCAACCATCAAAACCTGAATTCGCTTAGACATAAAAAATCACAAAGCCAACCATTCAATTATAATGGTCATTCAACTGATAGACCAATCGATAAGTTATCCCTAATATCAAACCATGACCACACAACCCCGCCATTACCATATCACCACTTTCGGATGTCAAATGAACAAAGCCGACTCCGAACGCATGGCAGGCATTTTAGACGAAATGGGGTTAACCTTCGTTGAGGACCCAAACCAAGCTGATATCGTGCTTTACAACACCTGTACCATTCGCGATAACGCGGAACAGAAAGTCTACTCCTACCTGGGGAGACAAGCGAAACGGAAACAGGAAAATCCGAACCTGACCCTAATTGTAGCGGGATGCGTCGCCCAACAGGAAGGAGAAGCGCTGCTGCGTCGGGTTCCTGAACTTGATTTGGTCATGGGACCCCAACACGCCAACCGTCTCCAAGACCTATTAGAACAAGTCTTTGAGGGTTCCCAGGTGGTGGCGACTGAACCGATTAATATTGTGGAAGACATCACCAAACCCCGCCGAGATAGCAATATCACCGCCTGGGTGAATGTGATTTATGGTTGCAATGAACGCTGTACCTATTGCGTAGTTCCCAACGTCCGAGGAACCGAACAGTCCCGCACCCCGGAAGCTATCCGGGCGGAAATGGAAGAATTAGCGAGGGCGGGTTATAAAGAAGTTACACTGCTGGGACAAAATATTGATGCCTATGGCCGCGACCTCCCCGGTTCTACGCCAGACGGTCGCCACCAACACACTTTGACAGACCTGCTCTATTATGTGCATGACATACCGGGTATTGAGCGTATCCGTTTCGCTACGAGTCATCCTCGCTATTTTACAGAAAGATTAATTCGCGCCTGTGCGGAACTTCCGAAGGTGTGCGAACATTTCCATATCCCGTTTCAGTCGGGAGATAATGATGTGCTAAGGGCGATGGCGCGGGGATACACCCATGAAAAATATCGTCGGATTATTAATACTATTCGCGAGTATATTCCCGATGCGTCAATTAGTGCTGATGCGATCGTGGGGTTTCCGGGAGAAACAGAGGCGCAGTTTGAGAATACCCTAAAACTGGTTGATGATATTGCTTTTGACCTGTTGAACACGGCGGCTTATTCCCCCCGTCCGGGAACTGGGGCGGCGTTGTGGGAAAATCAGCTTTCGGAGGAGGTGAAGGCCGATCGCCTACAACGGTTAAATCGACTGGTGAATGTGAAGGCTATGGAGAGATCGGAAAGATACCGCGATCGCATTGAGGAGGTATTAGTGGAAGGCACAAACCCCAAAGACCCCAGCCAGGTGATGGGACGTACCCGTGGTAATCGTCTGACGTTTTTTAAAGGGAATTTGGCGGAACTCTCAGGTGAACTGGTGAAAGTGAAGATTATAGAGGTGCGGGCATTTAGCCTCACCGGAGAACCTATTGAGTTATATGTGACGCTATGAATACTAAAACTTTTAAAACAATCGGTTTTGTCTCTCTGCTGGGGCTGGTTTGGGTAAGTGCGATCGCCTGCCAGAAAAACCCTCAAGCCCAAAGTAATGCGGTTCAGGTGGCCCCAGCCGGTCCTGTACCTACAGTAATTCAAAATCCCCCTTCTCTGGCGCAACCGGGTCAGGGGGGTATGAATTTACCGAAACCCAGAGATAATGGTGATTATACCCGGTCAACTCATACCACCTGGGAAGTGACAGACAGAGACCCCAACGGTTTAAACTGTCGCATGGCTGATAATCTCAGCAGCTATGATCAACTTCTGGCTAACCAGGGTCAGGTGACTATGAATATCAAAAACTGGCCAGTAGTGGGGACTATCAAACAAGGACAGGATTTTGAGATTAATCTGGGTCCGGCAGGATTTGGTATTGTTTATGATAACGAAAACCAACCCTGGATGTATGTTGAACGTACTGATGAACAAGGGGCGGCGAGTAATTGTTTTGTGCGGGCTAACCATCGCTTTGTACAACCGATCGCCACTCAGAATGTCTTGTGATTAAGACGTAGCAACACCCCCCCGGAGATTGGTGCTAATTTTCAAAGAGTTTCATGACATCGGCGATCGCCATGCGAGAATAAGCCCCCAAGGTGAGAGGGGAGGTGTGATCATGTTCAAGGTGATCCGCCGCCGCACAGGCGATCATCGCCGCATTATCAGTGCAGAATTTCATCGGAGGGAACAAAACCCTTAAATGGTTTTCCGTAGCTGCTTCCTGTAACAAATGACGGAGGCGACTGTTAGCAGCTACTCCCCCCCCAACGGTAATAGTATCCAATTGGTAATTGAGGGCGCAGGCGATCGCTCGTTTGGTTAACCCCCTGGCAACTGTGTCCTGAAAGCTTGCTGCGAGGTCTGCCACGGGCAGTTCTCCCCCTTTTTGGTTTAATTTATCCACCAAACGTAAGACAGCCGTTTTCAGGCCGCTAAAGCTGGAATCATAGGGATGATAGCCGCCCCCAGGTAGGGAAATGCGACCCTCTGGGAGAGGGAAGGCTTGGGGGTTGCCACTGGCTGCAAGGCGATCGATAACTGGGCCCCCTGGATAACCGAGGTTAAGTAAACGAGCCACCTTATCAAAGGCTTCTCCCGCCGCATCATCGCGGGTTTGACCCAAGGTTTCATACTGACCACAACCGATGACCCGAATTAAACTGGTGTGGCCCCCAGAAACTAATAAACACAGAAAGGGTGGTTTTAAATCGGGTTCACTGAGATAGGAGGCGTAGATGTGACCTTCTAGGTGATGGATTCCTAAAAATGGCTTCTGGTGAACCATGGCTAAACTTTTGGCCGCTGTGATTCCCACTAATAGCGCTCCTACTAACCCCGGAGCGCAGGTAGTAGCGATCGCATCAATATCAGTCCAGTCCAGATCAGCTTCCATGAGTGCTTGAGTAATTAGGGGGTTGACCATTTCCAAATGTTGCCGCGAAGCCACCTCCGGCACTACCCCCCCATAGGGGCGATGGATAGGGATTTGAGAGGCCACCACATTACTGTAAACTTCACGATTCTTTACAATTGCTACCCCAGTTTCGTCACAACTTGTTTCAATTGCTAAAACTGTTGCCATTGGCTGATAAATTTAATCAAATGATTGAGTTACATCTAGTAGCTTATCCCCACAACGAGATTAAATGGGTGTCAAGAGTCTAAATTCAAAGTAAGATGGCTCCTAAGTCCTTAATCCGTTGGGATTGTACAAAAAACTTATTGTTTTGTAACAAAAGGAAACAAATCTATGCGACGATTGTTGGCTCTAGTTCTCGCTCTCGGTCTTTGGTTCGGTGGTAGCGCAGCAGCCGAGGCTTATAACCTGACTCCCTGCTCTGATTCGGCCGCATTTCAGCAACGGGCCCAAACTTCTATCGCCCGCAGTGCTAACCCAGACCAAGCCAAAGCTCGGTTCGAGCGCTATTCCCAAGAACTCTGTGGCGAAGATGGCCTACCTCACCTGATTGTAGATGGTAGCCTGTCCCACGCTGGCGATTTCTTAATCCCCAGTGTTCTATTCTTGTATATCGCCGGATGGATTGGTTGGGTAGGTCGTTCTTACCTCCAGTATGCTGGTAAAGATAAAAAAGCCACCGAAAAGGAAATCATTATCGATGTTCCCAAAGCTGTGCAATTGATGCTGGGTGGATTTCTCTGGCCTCTGGCTGCTCTCAAAGAAATGACCACCGGGGAAATGTTTGCTAAAGATAATGAAATCACCGTTTCTCCTCGCTAAGAGATGCGCGGTTGTGGCCTAAGCCTTTCACGGGTTAGGTTACGGGTTAGGTTAAGGGACTTTTTCCCAAATTGTATCGAATGTTTGGCATATCAATTAGGAGGCTCAATTCATGCAGAACTTTTTGAAATATTTGTCTACCGTCCCGGTTTTGGCAGCGGTTTGGCTGTTAATTACTGCTGGTATTCTGATCGAATTTAATCGGTTTTTCCCCGACCTTCTGTTTCATCCCCTCTAGGGACTAAAACCCGAAAAATGGGCAGGTCGCCCTAAGTGGCGATCGCATAATTAACAAGAGATTAATATTTATAGGGGTGATGATAAATTGCCCCTATGATCTTGTCCAAGGATACCTGCCCCCTAGGGGGATTATTGACCCTAATAAAAATCACTTATTTTTCTAATTCCGTATCGATGAAATCCTATACTGCTGCCGCGATCCAAATGACCAGTCTGCCTGATTTGCAGAAAAATTTGGCAGAATCTCGCGATTTAATTGAACTAGCTATTCGTCAAGGCGCTGAATTAATTGGCTTACCCGAAAACTTCTCGTTTATGGGTGAAGAAGAAGATAAACTTATCCAGGGTTCAGAAATTGCCGAAGCCACCGAAAAATTCCTGAAAACTACAGCCCAACGTTTTCAGGTAACCCTTTTGGGTGGAGGGTTTCCCGTTCCCAAAGGAGAAGGTAAAGTCTGCAATACCGCCTTGTTAGTAGACCCCAATGGTCAAGAGTTGGCACGATATGAAAAAGTGCATCTTTTTGATGTAAATGTGCCTGATGGAAACACTTACTGTGAGTCGGCAACAGTGAAAGCTGGGACAGATTTCCCACCTGTTTACAATTCCCCAGAATTAGGTCAGTTGGGTTTATCTGTCTGTTATGACGTGCGGTTTCCAGAATTGTATCGGCATTTATCTAAACGGGGAGCCGAGGTGTTATTTGTTCCCGCCGCCTTTACCGCCTATACCGGGAAAGATCACTGGGAAGTTTTGCTAAAAGCTAGGGCGATCGAAAATACTTGTTATGTAATTGCTCCCGCCCAAACTGGCTGTCACTATGGCCGCCGCCACACCCACGGTCACGCCATGATTATTGATCCTTGGGGAATGATACTAGTTGATGGGGGTGATCAGCCAGGAGTCGCCTTAGCTGATATTGAACCCACCCGCCTCGAGCAAGTGCGTCGCCAAATGCCATCTCTGAAACATCGGGTATTTTAGAAAATCAGCCACTGATAACGTGCGTCAGTCCTATCGGCGAGTTCTGACGCACCCAAGAAAAATCGGTAATTGGGGAATAATTTGAGAGTTGTAACCCATGTATAACTAATACAAAAGTTGATGTGATCCCACTTTTCGCTACAGTAGACAGGAACGAGTTTTAACAAAATGGATGGTTCTATCACTTTTCGGGATAATCTCCCCATTTTCCATGTTTTCATCTTTAGGAGTTGATCCCGTGCCACTGTTGGCAAACACCATCGAGGGAATTAGCGAAGCTCCCGAAGCTGATGGGAATATAGTGTTATTGGCGGTGCTACTGAGCCTAGTTGCCATTTATACAGCCAGCAAAGTTGGCGGCGAGTTCTTCAACTGGTTAGGATTTCCCCCAGTTTTAGGAGAATTAGTCGGCGGGGTAGTCATTGGTATTTCAGCTCTGCACTTAGTCGTATTTCCTGAAGGTGGTGTCGGCGCTTCTGACTCGGTGATCATGCAAATACTGTCATCGACAGCAGGGTTAGATATAAGTGCAGCTGGAGCCACCTTTGAGGCTCAAAGTGAGGTGATCTCCGTTCTCGCTGAAATTGGGGTGATCGTCCTACTATTTGAAATTGGCTTAGAATCCAATATTCGTGAACTGCTGGAAGTAGGGGTTCAATCCCTAGTGGTGGCAATTGTGGGGGTCGTGGCTCCATTTTTCGCCGGAACCATTGGCTTAATTCTCCTGTTTAATGTTCCCCCTGTGGCTGCAATTTTCGCCGGTGCTGCTTTGACTGCTACCAGTATCGGGATTACTTCCCGTGTGTTAGCTGAAATTGGCCGTTTGTCTTCTAAGGAAGGTCAAATTATTCTCGGCGCGGCGGTCATGGATGACATCTTGGGAATTATTGTCCTCGCAGTGGTCGCTAGTTTAGCCAAAACCGGAGAGATCGATGTTACTAACATTATCTTCCTGATTATCAGTGCCACTGTGTTTCTGGTGGGTGCAATCTTACTGGGAAGGTTCTTTAATGATACTTTTGTGACTCTGGCTAAACAGTTTAAAACCCGTGGTCGGATTGTGATTCCGGCTTTTATTCTGGCGCTGTTGCTGTCTTATATCGCTGCTGCTATTGGTTTAGAGGCGATTTTGGGGGCTTTTGCTGCGGGGTTAGTCTTGGATGAAACTGAACCAGGAAAGGAACTCGAAGAACTTACTAGACCGATTTCTGATGTGTTGGTACCGATATTTTTTGTCACGGTTGGGGCGAAAACTAATTTAGAGGTTCTTAATCCTGCTGTTCCTGACAACCGCCAGGGATTGGTGATTGCTTCTTTTCTGATTGTTGTGGCAATTTTCGGAAAAGTTATCTCTGGGTTTAGCGTGTTTGGTGTGGAGAATATCAACCGATTGGCGATCGGGGTCGGTATGATTCCCCGGGGCGAGGTGGGTTTGGTATTTGCGGCGGTAGGTTCTGACAGTGGGGCTTTGTCGCCTTCTCTGGATGTGGCAATTATCTTGATGGTGATTCTGACTACTTTTGTGGCTCCGCCTTTGTTGCGGGTGGTCTTCCGTGATGATGAACCGACGGCTACGGAACCGGAAACTACTGCTTGAACGGTCAATCCTTAAAAGATTGTGAATTGATTTTGATGGCTCGGTTCAATAAAACCGGGCTTTTTTTCTTTTCTACTGAGGCTGTTGTCGGATACAATTACTTACGCAGTACGAATATGGTTCGGCTTGAGTTATATAATTGGCCATCCATACCTGGGAAAAAATCATGAAACATACCCTTTCTGTTTTAGTTGAAGATGAGGCGGGTGTTCTGACGCGCATTGCTGGCTTGTTTGCTCGTCGTGGATTTAACATTGAAAGCCTGGCTGTTGGACCTGCTGAAAAATCTGGGGTTTCCCGAATTACTATGGTGGTCCCTGGGGACGATCGCGTTATTGAGCAGTTGACTAAGCAACTCTACAAGCTGATTAATGTTCTCAAGGTACTTGATATTACTGAGGTTCCCTGTGTTGAACGGGAGTTGATGTTATTGAAGGTTAACTCCCCTAACAGTGCTATTCGTTCCGAGATTATTGAGTTGGCTCAGATTTTTCGCGCGCGGGTGGTTGATATTGGGGATGACTCCCTGACTATTGAGGTGGTCGGAGACCCTGGTAAAATGGTGGCGATCGTTCAGGTATTGAGTAAATTTGGCATCCGCGAAATTTCTCGGACTGGTAAAATCGCTCTCACGCGGGAGTCTGGCGTTAATACCGAATTCCTCAAGAGTCAACCCGCTGAACCTAAGTTTTAACTTAGACCAAAACCCCCACCCCTGGCGACTTTTGCGGGTCCTGGGTTTTGGTTTACCCAAAAAGTTGATTTTTAAGTCATATTTTTGAATTGATCAGCTACAATATAATTAGTCGCCTCCCAGATAGTGCTGGTGGAGGTGTGGGGTTGTTATGTTTTTAAACAGTATGGACGAACATAATTGCGGGACTATTTATGATGAACTGATCGAAATACTTAATCAGTTAGAATTGGGATGGATCGCTGAACAGGTAGAGGAGATTTTAACGGCCGGAAAAACGGTTGAGGAAATGGTGATGGGGAGAAAATCCCCTGACCTCAAATTGGCTTATTATAGCCCCCAGGAACAGTTGTTAATGCTGATTGATGCTATCGATCGCACTGTGATTTCTGGGGTGGAAATGGAGCAAGAAATAGCCACTCTCTTAGATAATCAAGGACTGACTACAGATTTCAAATCAGAAATATCCTGGCATTCAAACTTAGCACAAAAGGCAGAATTTGTCAAGTTTTATCAGCCGGAAATTTTAGAAAGATTAGCCGCCGCTGAACAGGTCAGAAAGACCCTAGGAAAGTTGCGGGTAAATTCCGCCAAAAATCAGCCATCATTGTTGACGGAAATCAAGGTAAATTTAGAGGCGATCGTTAACCCCCATCTCAGGAGACATAAACAACTGAGGAACCTGTTTATTTTGTATATATTTAATATCATCGTAGCTGGGGCAAAAAATGAGGGGGGTAAAGTCAGTTATAAGGATGTGACAAAACAAGCCACAGATAGGTTAATATTTCGTCAGCGTCCCGGACAAATCTATGAGAAAACACAGCCCTACACCCACGCACTGATTGAATTTGCTAATAAGCCACCTTTAGAAATACATATGGGGGTTAAAGTTCATGGGCGGCTGCGAGTTTTGTATGATTGCGATATTTGCGTATTATATAAAATGGAAGCGGATGCTTGTCGAAATAACGGCCGTGAACCTCGCGCGTCGCGGATTTTATTGGGGGTTAATTGTGAATATTCTGCTTCCGAATTACAGCCGGAAGTAGCCCAAGCGTTTTTGTCTTTAGCCTCGGAGTTACGGGTAGCGGGAGATTGTTATTTTGTGTCGAATAGTGTGTCAGAAGTAGCGGGGAAGTTGTTAGCGAGTCGGAAGCGAAAATGGGAGTGTGGTATAATTCCTGGTGATGTTAATAATGTCAATAGATTGATGTACGGGTTTCAGACAATTTTTAAAGATTTTCAGGCGAAAAGTTAACTATGAATGAGATTTTTTGGGAAATTCACAGGGATTTATTAAGGGAAAGTCCGGGGGGTGATGAGTATACTAGACAAGGATTTGGGATGATACCAAGTTTGTCGAAACCGAAGATTTTAGATATAGGTTGTGGTCCGGGGTCGTCCACTCTGGAATTAGGGAGATTAACGGATGGAGAAATTACGGCGATCGATATTCATCAACCTTATTTAGACAGTCTTAAACAAAAGGCGATCGCCGAAGGTTTTGGGGAGAGGATAACCTGTTTAAATCAAAGTATGTCATCCCTAAATTTTCCGCCATCTAGTTTTGATATTATTTGGGCTGAGGGTTCCATGTATATTATGGGTTTTGAGGCGGGGTTAAAGCAATTTAAATCCTATCTAAAATCCGGTGGTTATATGATGGTGAGTGAGTTAGTGTGGTTACGGGAAAATCCGCCGTCAGAGGTTTATGATTTTTGGCAAGCTGATTATCCAGCCATGAAAAATCTATGGGAATTATCGGAGATTATCAGTCATTGCGGATATGAAATAATTAACCAATTCACCCTACCAGAGGGGGGGTGGTTAAATTACTATAACCCCTTGGAGGATCGGATTAATCATCTATATCGAATTTATCAAGATAATCAGGAGGCGTTGAAAATTTTAGACCTGGAAAAACGGGAGGTGGAAATCTATCGCGAATATCACGAATGGTATGGATATGAATTTTTTATCCTCCACAACCCCTAAGAAAAAGCCAACCGACGGGGTAATGTATCAGGAATGATGAATCATTTGGGTTACTTGAGAAGTTACCCATTCAATCACCTGAGAACCCAAACTTACATGGTCTAGTAAATCGATTTCCCTAATCCCAGTGGGGCTGGTGACATTAACTTCTGTGAGATAACCACCAATGACATCAAGACCGACGAAATATAGTCCCGCTTCAATTAATTTCGGAGCAACTCGGCGACAAATTTGCAACTCTCGATCGCTTATTTGAGTTTTAGCGACGCGACCGCCGACGGCCATATTTCCGCGAAACTCTTTACCAGTAGGAATGCGATTAACGGCCCCAATAGGTTCACCATTTAACAAGATAATGCGTTTATCGCCATCTTTGGCGGCGGGTAAGTAGGTTTGAATCATGACAGGTTCAACACCTTGGCGGGTGCTGATTTCGACGAGGGAATTAAAGTTGCGATCGTCTGGTTCCAGAAATAAAATACCCTCACCGGCTTTACCACCCAAAGGCTTTAAAACTGCTGCGCCTTCATGTTCGACAAATTCCCGAATTACCTTTTTTTCGCGGCTAACAATAGTTTTAGGAATGACATCAGCAAACTGGAGGGCATACATTTTTTCGTTAGCAGCGCGTAACCCTTGGGGAGCATTAACGGTTAAAGTTTTGGTGGGGTCGATATAGTCGAGAATATAAGTGGTATATAGGTAAGACACAGTTACGGGGGGGTCAACCCGCATAAACACTGCATCCATGGCTTCTAAGGGCTGTAATGTGGAAGCGCCCAACTCAAACCAGGGGGAGTGGACCACCCAAGTCTGATCGCGTCGGGTAATAGGAGTCAAACGAAGGGAGGTTAGGGTTCCCCAGGCTTTCCCCGCAATGACACTTAGTTGATGGCTTTGAGTAATCCAAATTTCATGACCCATTACTTGGGCGGCTTCCATGATAGCAACAGTGCTATCGTGGGCGGGATTTAGATTAGCGATGGGGTCAATAATAAAAGCAAATTTCATCAATAATTTTAAAAGTTATCAGGATGAACCCCAGACTGCTGCTGAGTAGTACAGAGTCGGGGGTTTTGTTTAACTAAGCGCTAAGTAGGGAATCAAGCTGACCTTGGGCTTCTAAGGCGTGGAGGTCATCACAGCCGCCAATATGGCGACCATTGATGAAGACTTGGGGAACAGAACGCCGTCCATTGGCTTTAACGGCCATGCGATCGCGAGCTTCTTCATCTCCATCAATCACATATTCGGTAAACTCCCAGCCTTTGCGTTTGAGGAGAGCCTTAGCTCGTAAACAAAATGGGCAGCTACTCCAAGTATAGATTTCGATGGAATTAGTCATATATGTCTTAGGGAGATGAGTAATATTTCTTAATATATTAAGTTAATTAGGCTTTGTCAACGAGACCACCCTGGGAACAGGGTGGCCATAAAATAGTGGATAGGTTAGCTGACGGCTTGCAATACACTGGCATATAGACCAGGGGCGTAGGCTTCGACGACTTTTCCGGTTTCAGAACAGGTAATCATTAAATAGTCACAGGTGTGACACTGGGTTTTAATGAGTGTAGGGCTGTGATAGCGTTCGGCGTGGGAACCGCAATTAGGACAATGAATGATTTGTTTGGTAGACATTTTAAATGGGTTTTTTTACTAGGTTTAAATTTGGCGCTAATATACCCCAAAACTATCGGGTAATTCCTGACAATTTAGCCAGATTACCACGACATTCAGAGGAGATATTTAACGGATGGTTAGTAGCAGGTTAAAAAAACTTAAAGAACGGGTCGCTCTGTTTAGCTACTGATCAATTATGCCAGACTTTGAACCGGGTAGCAATAGCTATTAACTAGGTATACCTTGATCCCGAACCGGAAATCATGGTTATTGAGCAATGTAGTTGAGGTAGAAAGGGCGGAAATTGGGGATTATAGCTGGTGTGATTAAATTTGGGGTGTTAATTTTTGTCGATCGCCGTTTTCCAAATTAATAAAGATTTAAGATTTGCATAACTATCCAGAGAGGGAGATTCAGGATTTCTCGACCTGGAGGACAAGGCGATCGAGTTCTTGTTGCATCTGAGTTTTGACCAATTGGTAACAGGACTCGACATAATCACGATCGCCGGCCGCCTCTCGACCATAGCGTTGAAAGACAATAGGTTGACAGATCCGAATATAGATTTCCCCTGGTAAAGGGATATTCGGCAAAGGACCAATACTTAACCCCCAGGGGAGTCCCAAATAAATGGGGAAAACTTCCGGGTCAATATCGAGTAACCAAGGCATCCCCAAATCATGGAGGATTTTAACCTGTTGATAACAATCAGCGAGGACAATGAGGGTATCATGGGCTCCATGGGAAATGAGGGGAACAATAGGGGACTCGGTGCGTAGGGCCAATTTAATAAACCCGCGCCGCCCGGCAAAATAAATCTGATTTCTCATATTGTGGGGGCGAAACACATCTTCTGGCCCCCCTGGATAAACCAAAACGGGATAATCTGCTTGTAAGGCGGCGATCGCCATTCGGGGATGGGCGCGAATAGCACCACACCGCACGGCTTGAGTAGCAACTGGGGGGGACATTTCCCAGACTTTGGGGTGCATTAAACCATATAGAGGGCGATCGCAGCCAAAGCGATCGGCCCAGCCATATAAACCCATGTGCATATCTGGCGCAGCCAAGCCACCATTATGGGAACCGACAATTAACATTCTGCCTGAATCTCGGAGATGCTGCCAGCCGTCCATTTTGACCCGAAAATAGTGCTGGTAAAACCATCCCAAAACTGGCATGAGCGATCGGACAAACTCAGGATCTCGTCCCTGTAAGCACCAACCATCTAGGTCTGGTGGTGATGGTGGGGCATAATTATTATCGGTATGATGCTCGGTATGATTATCGGTAAATCGGTTCAAGGTTATCGACTCCCAGTAGCAACTAGATTCAATCAAGATCTTCCCTTTTCCAGATGCGGAAAACGCCGCGATGGGTTTACCATGGGCCCTAAATTCTGAGGATATCCAGAATATGCTTGATCTCAACCAAGATGATACCGCAATGGCTCAGGTGTTGGCGGAGTCTGAGGCGATCGCCGTTTATGGTCATTCCAATAAACCGGCGCGCCCTAGTTACATGGTGGCTGAATTTTTGCGAAACCGGGGCTATCGGGTCTATCCGGTGAATCCTTTATTGAGAGAGGTTAGCGGTCAACCTTGTTATCCTAATTTGCAGGCGGTCCCGGAAACTATTGATATTGTGAATGTTTTTCGAGGTTCGCAATATCTACCAGAAATTGTTGATGAGGCGATCGCTGCTGGGGCGAAAACCGTGTGGAGTCAGTTGGGAATCACCCACCCAGAAGCCAGTCAAAAGGCTTTAGATGCCGGATTAAACCTAGTGATGAACCTATGTATTAAAATTGAGATCGAGCGTCTTCATATAAGCAGAAAGTATGAATCAGACTGAAACCATACCCCCCCAATCACCGAAATCTTCACCCCCGGCGGTAGTTAGCACCGAGAAGTTAGGTAAATTTTACCGGACGGGATTTTGGATGAATCAAAAAATCGAATCCCTGATTAATTGTAGTCTGAGTATATATCAGGGGGAAACTTTTGGGCTTTTGGGACAAAATGGAGCCGGCAAAACGACTTTATTTAAAGTGTTACTAGGCTTGGTGCGTCCCACTTCTGGCGCGGCTTATTTATTGGGGAAACCTATTGGCGATCGCCAAGTTAAACAGCGAGTTGGTTATTTACCAGAAAACGCCTATTTTTACGACTATCTGACCGGGTGGGAATTTTTAGAGTTAGCGGCGGAACTCTTCCAAATACCTAAAGCAGTTAGTCGCCCAAGGATTCCCGAATTATTAGATTTAGTCGGACTGGCAAAATCAGCCGCCATCAAAAAACAGATGCGACAGTATTCTAAGGGAATGCTACAACGGATTGGCATGGCTCAAGCCTTAATTAATGACCCGGAAATAGTATTTTTAGATGAGCCTATGTCCGGTCTTGATCCGATGGGTCGTTATCAAATCCGAGAGATTATTTTATCACTGAAGCAGCAAGGAAAAACCATATTTTTTAACAGTCATGTCCTGTCAGATGTCGAGAAAATATGCGATCGCGTCGCCATTTTAGCCAGGGGAGAACTCGTTTCTATCGGTTCTTTGGATGAGTTATTAGGAATTACTGAAACCTATGCCGTGAGTGGCAAAGGTGGTAATCCTCAAGAACTGGAGGAATGGGTAACCAACTTGGAAATTGAACAAGACTATTGGCGCGGCAATCTGCAAGGAAATCCCCAGGAATTTATCGCCCATTTACAGGATATTAATGCTCAACTGATATCCATGAATTTATCCCGCCTTTCCCTCGAAGAGTTTTTTATGCAACAATTAAGGGAACGGGGTATTTATTCCAGTCGATAAAACCAACTTATAAACAACATTGAGGAATTATTATGTCATCTACAGGAGTTGTAATCGATCCAGAGATTTTAGAGCAGCTATTCAGTGTGGATACCTTACCCGCTGATCTGATTATCCCCCCCGAAGGTTCCGTCAACGGAGGAACTAATAATTCCGGTAATAATTTGGGAAATGGAACCCCCGACTTTGGGGAAACCTTGAGCAGCAATGGTTCAGTTAATGAAATTACTGTCACCGACTCAGCCGGGGAAACCGTGAGGGGGACTGGTGCCGCCGATCGCATTCTTGGAGGTGACGGACCCGACTCCTTATTGGGGGGTAGCAATAATGATACCATCTATGGCGGACCCGGTTCTGATACCCTGTTGGGAGAAGCCGGAAATGACCTATTATTTGGCAACCAAGGCCGGGATTTGCTTTATGGCGGCAATGGCAATGATACCCTCTATGGTGGTCAAGAAGCAGATACCCTCTATGGTGAAGCCGGAGATGATCTGCTGTTTGGCAATTTAGCTAATGACTGGCTATATGGAGGGGATGGAAACGATACCCTCTTCGGTGGCAAAAACGATGATATCCTATATGGCGGTGATGGCAATGATCTGCTGTCGGGAGATACTGGCGCTGATACTCTCATCGGTGGGGAAGGTCGCGACTCCTTTGTGGTAAGTTCCCTCAGTGGGGGGGTCAACATTCCGGAAGCCGATGTCATTATGGATTATACTCCGAGTGACGATGATATTTTGCTGTCGGGTGGTCTGCGATCTACTAACCTAGAGTTTGTTTCCGGTACTTCCGTGGGACTGGAAGGGGAACTGGAAGATAGCACCGTTATCCGACTGAGGCAAAGTTTTGATCCTAATCGCGCTTTTGTGGCTATTGTGGTTGGTGTGGATAATCTCACTTCCGGGGATTTTACCGCAATTGATGAGATCACTATTTAAGATTGATGGCCGATTTGCAAGGGTTCCTTAATTTGAATAAGCCACTGGAGTGGACTTCCCATGACTGTGTGGCAAGGGTTCGACGTGTGTTACACCTAAAGCGGGTAGGACACGCAGGAACCCTTGATCCGGCGGCGACTGGGGTCCTACCTATTGCATTGGGAAGGGCTACCCGCCTGCTGCAATTTCTGTCCTCTGAGAAAGCCTATCGGGGAGTGATTCGCTTTGGGATGACAACCGCCACTGATGACCTGGAGGGGGAAACTTTACAGGTGCGATCGGCTTCTCATTTGCAACTGGAACATATCGCCGCCCTGTTGCCTGAATTTATCGGGAAAATTGAGCAAAAACCACCCTATTATAGTGCGATTCATGTGGGGGGAAAGCGCTTATATGAGAGAGCCAGACGGGGTGAGGTGGTGGAAGTTCCCACCCGGACGGTGGAGGTGTTTGGGTTGGATGTTTTGAGTTGGCGACCTGGGGAGTTTCCAGAGGTGGAATTGGCGATCGCCTGTGGTCCGGGAACTTATATCCGTTCTATTGCTAGGGATTTGGGGGAACGTCTGAACACCGGGGGGACTCTGGCGGGTTTAGTTCGCCTACAGTCGAGTGGGTTTAGCTTGGCAAATAGTTTGACTATTGAAGAGTTGGAAGATCTCGTCAAGCGGGAACAGTTTAAACCCCTTGACCCCTCTGTGGCTTTGACTCATTTACAGGCGATCGCCCTCGGTTCCGAAGATGCTAAACGTTGGAGTCACGGACAGCGGGTTCCCGTGGCGGGAAATGTCGATACAGTGTTACGGGTGGATGACCAATCCGGTCAGTTTCTCGGTATTGGACGCATTATTCAAGAACAGGATACTATGGTATTAGCTCCCCAAGTTGTCATGTTGGATAGTTGATATGAAACGGATATTAATTGGTTTGATTAGGGGTTATAAGTCATTGATTTCTCCGGTGCTTCCTCCCGCTTGTCGCTTTTATCCCACTTGTTCAGAATATGCTATGGAAGCAATAGATCGCTTTGGCATTTTTCGGGGGGGATGGATGGCGATCGCTCGTATTTTGCGCTGTCATCCCCTTCACCCAGGCGGCTATGATCCTGTTCCCCCAAAAGATGATCATCATCATTAACAACTTTCCCCCCGCCGCCATACATCAAACATAATAATCATCCATTATTCCTGATCTTTCTTGACCGTCGATGGTATCGTTTCCTTCGCCACCATAGATAGTATCATCACCAGAACCACCCATAAGGGAATCATCACCCTCTTCTCCCAAAATCAGGTCATTACCACCAAGACCAGCAATAGTGTCATTACCGGGGCCGCCATACAAAGTGTCGTCACTATTCCCGCCGGTAATGCTATCATCACCGGACCCTCCATCAAAAACATTTTCCTGGTCGGTAGCTCCTCGAAAGATTAAACTTCCGTCGGCCAATTCTTCAATTTGAGGGGTTTCAATAAACTGTGACATAGTTAGGGACTTTCCTTTTATAAAGGCTCATGGCTTAGGTCAAACCATCCATTGAGTGTAATCGTGTTAAAAAGGCTGAAAAGGGTATTGATGGTTAGATGGCCTCGGACTTGAGAATATCTGATCAGGTCATGTCCTCAATCTCATGTGCAGACATTTTCAGCATTAGATCAAACTACTCCTATCCTCTAGGCGAGAGGCCATTCATCCGGAAAACAGTCCAATACTTTTCTATAGCCTTTTGCCTGATACCTTTGGCTATAGGCTGTGTGATTAATGCCACAAAAAAAGTAGGGCTATTACTAACCCTACTTTTAAATTAATTACTATTGAGAATCGAGGAGCAATCTACTATTCCAAAATGGGAACCAATACGACTTAACTCCTACGCCAAGGATTTTAACCTTAGAATAGCTCGAAATCGGAAGCTGTAATATCTGGAGAACCTAAGAACTCGGCTACTTCTTCGCCGTTGAATAGTAAAACGCCTGTGCTTTGGATGTAAACTAAACCGCCTAACCCACCAGCGTCTGCAGCAGTGGCTACAGTTTGGAAGGAGTCTAAGTTATATCCGGCACCAGCGCGTAGAGCAATTACGTCTCCCTCTGCACTATTGAAGTCAGTAATGACATCGCGACTTAGGTTAGGATTAGCAGTTAAAGCAAAGGTATCAGCACCGGCACCACCTGTTAGGGTGTCGTTACCTTTGTCACCGGCTAGGAAGTCATTGCCATCGCCACCCTGGATGAGGTCATCACCTTGACCACCATACATGGTATCGTTGCCGGGACCACCTTGGAGGGTGTCGTTGCCTTTCTCCCCAAATAGTAGGTCGTTACCATCACCACCTATGAGTAAATCATCTCCATCACCACCACGCATGATGTCATTGCCACTACCACCGACTAGGGTATCGTTACCTTTGTCACCGGATAGGCTGCTATTACCATCACCACCGTAGATTAGGTCATCACCTTGACCGCCATAGATTAGGTTATTACCTGCTATGCCATATATGGTGTCGTTTCCTTGGTTACCATATAGTTCGTTGCCGCCTTCGCCACCAACTATTGAGTCATTACCGCTGAAGCCGTAGATAACCATGTTGGGGTTGTCGCCAGCGGTTAGGGTATCCGCCATATCGCCACCCTGTATGCGGATAGCATCTGCAGTTCCCCGAATGCGGTTAGACTGATTGGGACTACCGACTATAACGGCTCCGTTGGCTGTAAAAACTACCTGAAACTCGGTGGGGTCAACTACCTGTGACATAAGTGCTCCTCACGAAATGTTGGACAAATGAATAATTTTCGACAATTGGGATTCTACAATAGCAGTCTGGATATTCGGTAGGTTTGCCGATAAATTTAGAGTAATTTTACGGTAATTTGGCTAAAGCTGATGATTGGGCAAACCAGTTTTTACACTCAGTATTTCTCAACCATACCAGCGAAACCCGGAAGCCTTTTCCCTATTTGTTATGGGAAAAGACCGGAAAAGTCTGTTAGAACTAGATGGGGTTTTTGCCCATATTACCGATCAAACTATGATTTAAGAGAATTCCTCAACATTATAGAGAGATCGCAAAAAATCACAACTAGCTTAACAGATAATCGTTACCCTGGCAATGGCTGAAACGATTTTAACTTAGAAACTCCTCTAAACACCCTATATGCGAACAGTTACAAACACTACATTTCTGAGGTTTGTAATTCCTTGGGTTCCAGTAAATGGCCAACTGTCTCCGTTTAAGTAGGGCAAGTTGGTTATGCCCTGGGCCTTATTTTGGATCGCACTGTCAGTAATAGGCCAATTATATCGCTGATACTTACAAAAATGACGGAGGGGGTTGGCAGATGGTTCCAAAAATTTTTGCCGAAATTTGTCGATCGCCTCCCTAAATCTCCAAAAAATGCTTCCATAGCTGATGGGGTGAGGGATAGCAGCTTTGAGGAACTTCTAAGAAAAGTCCCCAATTTGGTTCAGTTGTGGTCGGCATCAGCTAAAATTCTCAGAGATGTTCAAAAACCATGCCCCAGTGGCTAGGTATATGGAACTTTGGATCGCTTTTCCGATTCGAGTTACCTGGCTATGGTTGCATATAAACCCCAATATTAAGTCGTCAATTACTTCAAGAACTCCCACCTGCTAACGCGAGGTGGGAGAGTGGGGAACGGGCCCTGCTGAAACTTTGAATAGCCCATTGAGCCGAATCATGCCACGCACTTCCGATTGCTTCTCTAGTCGGATTATCTGCAAGCCTCCTGGTTAGGGGCGTTGGGAAAGCCAAGCCATGTTTGATTCGGTGGGCGAAGAGACTCAAACTCGCAAGAGGTTTATCACCATGCTACGAGTTCCGGTTTTATCCCCC
>Ga0213836_100363_pt1 | contig 39415 bp, 62 predicted proteins | sample SWPATP03_FD_160578 | JGI IMG/M metagenome (GOLD analysis project Ga0213836, IMG submission 160578) | Coastal seawater microbial communities from Marineland, Florida, United States - SWPA TP0 #3 | ecosystem: Environmental > Aquatic > Marine > Coastal | place: USA: Florida | collected 2016-08-05
GACGTCGCCATGGTCTTTGGCTTCCCGCCCTGCACGGACATGGCCGTATCCGGCGCCCGCTGGTTTGAGGCGAAGCGCGCCGCTGACCGCATGTTCCAGGCTAAGGCCGTCATGGTCGCCGAGCAGTGCCGCACCCTCGGCCGGCTGTCCGGCGCCCCGTACATGGTGGAGAACCCCGTCTCGGTCCTCGCGTCCGCATTCGGCAAGCCGCAGCACACGTTCCACCCGGCCGATTTCACGGCCTATGAGTCCGGCGATAACTACACGAAGAAAACGTGCCTCTGGACCGGGGGGGGCTTCATTATGCCGACGCCCGCTAAGGATCCGTCATTGGGGGCCCCGGACAACCGCATCCACTTCGCCAGCCCGGGCCCGGAGCGCGCCAACTTCCGCAGCGCGACCCCCATGGGATTCGCCCGCGCCGTGTTCGACGCGAACCACCGGCCGGCACTGGAGGTGGCGGCGTGAGCTACGTCTACAGGGGCACCCAGCGCGACGTCGAGGAGCCAGTCAAGTCCGCCCCGCGTCCGGCGTCCACTCCCGGCCCGAAGCCGAAGCCCCGCGTGTTCGACCAGTCCAAGTGCGGCACCCACGCCGGCTACCGGCAGCACCGCCGCTACGGCATCGAGGCGTGCGACCGCTGCCTGGCCGCGAACGCCGCATATCACCGGGAATGGACCAAGGCCCGCCGGGTCCCCAAGGCTGCGCGCCCCGTCGGCGTCTACGACCCGGAGTTCTGCGGCACCCACAAGGGCTACAACCGGCACCAGCGCCACAATACCACCCCCTGCACCCCGTGCCGCGCCGGCCACAACGAACACATGCGCGAATACAAAGCCTCACGAAAGGCGGCCGCCTGATGGCGTGGTTCAAGATGGACGACGGCTTCGCCAACTCCAAGCCCGTCCTGCGGATCCCGCGCCGCTACCGGCTGCAGGCCGTCGGATTGTGGGCGCTGGCCGGCACCTGGAGCGCGAAGGAAGAGACCGACGGGTTCATCCCCGAGTATGTCTTGGAAGAACTGTGCGGCACCCCCGGCGTCGCCAACCAACTCGTGCAGGCCGGTCTTTGGGAGATCGTACCGGGATCCTCCAAGGATCCTGTCGGGATCCTGTCGGCAGTCTCCGACGATCCTCAGTTGCCCGGCTGGGTGTACCGGAATTGGAGCAAGTACCAGCCGACGAAGGCGGAACTCGAAGAGAACCGCGAGAAGGAGCGGATCCGCAAGGCGAATTACAGGAAGTCCCAGCGGGACACCTCCGGGACAGGCGCGGGACAGACGGAGGGACACCAGCAGGAGTCCGAACACCCCGACCCGACCCGACCCGACCCGACCCCTAAAGAAGAAGCTAACGCTTCTTCCGGCGAAATCCGGGAAGACGTCGAACGGCTCTGCACGGTCCTGGCTGACCTGATCGAGGGCAACGGATCACTGCGGCCCAAGATCACGAAGACCTGGACCAACGAGGCCCGGCGCATGATCGACCTCGACGGCCGCGAACCATCCAAGGCTGAGAACCTGATCCGCTGGGCTCAGGGCAGCACGTTCTGGCGGAAGAACGTCCTGTCGATGGGCACCTTCCGGGCCAAGTACGACCAGCTCCGGCTCGCCGCGGTGGAGGACTGGGAGAAGAACAAGACCGGCGCCTCGCCGGACGGGGAGATTGACGTCGAGTCTGTCCTCGGCCGTGACGTCTGGTCACCCGGCACGCCGCCGGAGGGCCTGGACATGGCCGGCGAAATTGAGTGGAAGAAGCAGCAGCGGGCCGCGCATAAGGCGGAACGTCTCGAAGAAGCGAAACGGAAATTGGGGAACGCGGCATGAACGACAGGACACCACGGCAGGACGTTGACTCGGAGCGCGCCGTCATCGGCGCGGCGATGCTGAACCAGCGCGTCCTGGAGGACATTCACCTCAAGGGCGAGGACTTCTACCGGCCCCAGCACGAGGAGCTGTGGGACTTGATCCTCACCGAGTCACGCGCCGGCCGCCCGGTAACACCCATGGCACTGGCTCAGAAGCTCATCACAGCGCCTATCGTCGGCCTGGAGCCCACCTACCTGCATGAGTGCGTGACAGCGGCTCCTGTGCGCGCTGAGGCGGCGCACCATGCCGGCATCATCAAGGGCCTGGCCCGGCTCCGGAGCCTCGCCGACGTCGGGGCCAAGCTGCAGCAGATGTCCATGACATCGGCGTGGGACGAAACCGAGCAGGTCCTCGATGACGCCCGGGCCGTGCTGGACGCCACCGCGAACGAGGCGACCGGGATCCGGGTCCGGACCTTCGCCGACGCGCTGGACTCGGCCATCGACCTCTGGTCCTCACCCAAGGGCAAGTCCTACCCGACGGGCTGGTCCGAACTGGACCGGAAGTTCAACGGCGGCTGGCACCCCGGGCAGCTTACGATCATGGGCGCCCGCCCGGCCGTCGGTAAGTCACTGGTGGCCGGCTGTGCCGCGGTCGCCGCCACCGGCTATGGTGTCGGGTTCTTCTCCCTGGAGATGAAGGAGCACGAGGTTATCGGGCGCATGGCCGCGGCGTCCGAAGGAATCGACCTGCACCACCTGAACTCTTTCGAACTGACCGAGACGGACTGGTCCAAGGTTGCCCGACTGCGGGCTAAGTCCGCCGAATGGCCGGTCTACATCGAGGAACTGTCCCGGACCACGATGGCGCAGATCCGCGCCACGGTCCGGACCTGGAAGCGCCGCGGCCCCGTGCCGCTGGTGATCATCGACTATCTGCAGCTCGTCGCCCCGGCCGACACCCGGGAGCAGCGGGAGCGGCAGGTCGCCCGGATCGCGGAAGACTGCAAGCACCTCGCCAAAGAGTTTGATACCCACGTGCTGGCTTTGGCGCAGGTCAACCGCGGATCCACTCAGCGAGCCGACCCGCGCCCCACGATGGCCGACCTGCGGGAATCCGGCGGCATCGAGGCGCACGCGGACAACATCATCCTGCTGCACCGCGACGACGAGATGGAAGGCGAGATCGAGTTCATCATCGAGAAGAACCGGCACGGCGAAACGGGAAAGATCAACCTGGCGTGGCGCCCGCACTTCGCGTCCGTCAACTCGATGGCAGCGGAGCCCGGCGACTTCCGGTATGGCATCGCGTGAGGGTCTGGGAGGTGACGGTCCCGGCGCCGTTCGTGAAGCCGGTCCGGAAGCGGAAGACGGGGAAGGTGTTCCAGCGCTCCCCGTGGCTTAATTCCAACGACCGGGATCACTGGCGGGTCCTCGCCCCGATCCGGGCGGACTGGCGCCGGCTGGCCTCGGAAGCAGCTGCCGCCGCCGGGCTCCCGACCGGCGTGGCCCGGGTGAACATCACCGGGCTCGTCATCAAGGAGCGCGGCGGGACGTATGACGCGATGAACTTCTACCCCACAGCGAAGGCCGTGGTGGACGGCCTGATCGACTATGGGCTGTGTGTGGATGACTCGAACGAGTACGTGCAGGGCCCGTTCCTGGATCCGGGCGGGAAGGGTCCGGCGGCGCTGGTTTTGACGATCAAAGAACTCCCGGACACGCCCGGGAAAACGTCGTAATGTCTAGTAACTCGTGGTAAGTTTAGAAGACAAAGAAGAAGCCCCGCGACTGGTTCAAGACAGTCCGGGGCGATGACCGGGAAGGAACCCCGATGAGCACAACACTAGCAACCACCGCACCCATTCTTTCGCCGGAGCTGGAAGCCGCGGTCCTGCAGCGCCAGCTCCGCATCGCCAAAGTAGCGAGTGAACGCGCCGACGCCGACCTCGCCCAAGCCTCCACCGAAGCCGCGCAGGCCCGCGCCCGGTACGAATCCATCCAGGCCGAGATCCGCGACCACCTCGGGACCGCGGCATGAGCATGAACCGCCAGACCATCGAGGAAACCATCAAGCAGGCCCGGGAACTCATCGTCGCCGGTCAGGCCGCCCTTGAACGCCTCGACTCCGAAAACGACGAACGCCAGACCTACTACGCCGAACGCCACGCCGCCGGGATTGACGAGCCGACCCCGCCGCAAGGACCCCAGCCGCACGACCACTCCTACGGCTCCAAGGAAACCGGGAACCTCCGCCGGAAGTCGATGGATCTCACCCGCAAGCTTGCCGAACTGAGGAAGTATTCATGAGCGACTACACCGAGCACCTGATCAGTCATGCCGGCGGCGACACGGACCCGTACAACGACCCGGAAGGCCGGGCACTCGTTGCCGCCATCCACGAACGCAAACACCGGGCAAACCGCCCACCAGGAAGGAACGCGATGAGCGAGAACACCGTAAATATCCCCGTCCCGACAATCGCCCCGATGGGAGTCGAAGTCACGCCGGGTATCGTCCGCGAAGTATGGGACACATTTGTCAAGCCCGATCAGGACGCTGGCAACCTCCAGTCGGGTGAGATGCGCGCCCTTATGGCGATTCTGCGGGCCGTCTACGAAGGTCTGGGAGGGAAATGACCACCACTGACCAGCTCGCCGCCATCGAAGCACGCGCCAATGACCCGTTCGGCACCATGAAGGCCGGGATCGGTCAGGTGGACGCGGACCGTGACGACCTCCTCGCCATGCTGCGGGAACAGGGGGCCGTGATTGAACGGGTGAAGGAACTGGCTGACACTTTCGATGGGCGTGGGAGCCATGCCAGCTATCACGGAACGGAAGCCGAGATGGAGACATGGCTATCCGCCGCCAACCACCTCCGTGCCGCGCTCACCCCAAGGCTGCTGGCGCCGGCTCGCCCACACAGAGAAGAGCATCGGATGAGCGGGATGGCGGAAGTGCTCGCGGCGCACTGGTCCCGGTCAACCCATGCCGACAGCGAGCCAGCCGTTGACAAGTGTGACGGGTGCGGAGCGGTGATCTACACGTGTGGCAACGATCCCACTCCGGGCGGCATCGAACCGCTCGCCGCCCACCAAGCCGCGATGCTGTCCGCTGCGGGGTTCGGGGACGTGGCGGAAGCCAAAGCCCAGGCACTCGAAGAAGCGGCGGACGACTACCGCCACTACGAGACGCCGAACGCTCGCCTCTACCTCCGCGCCCGTGCTGCTGCTGTACGGGGTGAAGCATGAGCGAGTGGCTGGTTGGCCTGCTCTACCTCCTCGGAGTCCTGCACGCCGTACCCGCTTGGTACTTCGGGAAGGCTGCCGGGATCCAACACGCACAACGCAGCAGGATGAAGCAGCCATGAGCGAGGACGAACGTGAGGCTCAGGCCCGGGCGCAGGAAGCCGACCGGATCGGCCCCGACCAGGAACGCGCCGACACCTACGAGAGAGGGGAACGCGGATGAACCTGAATATGAGTGACGAGGCAGTGAAGATGGCATCCGTTGGCATCCTGAAGGAACGCCACCGCGAGCAGGAGTCCAAGGGCAACCGGGAGCAGGTGTACGCGATCTACGCCAACGCCACCCCGACGCCGGAGGACGCGCACCCCGCCGTGAAGATAGTCGAGGCGGTCATCAAGGAGCACGTCATTGCAACGGCGATCTTCCACAAGAACGAGGCGGCGCGATTCATGGCCGCCCTCGCCAAGGCTGAGGCGCTGGATGCCTGAGTGTGAGGCTGAGCGCCGGATCAAGATGGCCCTGCATCAGATGGAACTCGACTGGGGGTCCGGCCGGTTCGACTACGCCGGACTCCGGGGGATCCTGAACGGGCCGCCGTGCGACTGCGCGACACGCCCAAATGTCGGGAACATCTCGTAACCCACGGTAAGATGTGTTACATGACATGCGGAACTTGTGGCGGGGGAACGAGTGAAGGAATCCATCTGTGCCCGGGGTGCCGGGACCGGCTCCTGGAAGACCTGCGCGAGGTCGAGTCCATGGTCGAAGCACTCTGGGCCTCGGCCGCCCGCCTCGACGTCGGGTCGGGCAGTGTCGGGACCTCCGGGCACTCCATGGCACCGGACCCCACCAACTCGAGGGCATACGACGCCGGCCGGACCCTGAATGTCATCCTCACCGGCTGGGCGAACGCCCTCGGATACCGGGAGCCGCACGCCGTCAGGGCTGCGAACGTGCTGGTCGCACAGATCCGCGAGGTACGGGCGCAGGACTGGGCGCCGGACCTGCTCCAAGAGCTTCACGACGCGCTCGGCGACTGCCGGAAGGCGATGGACCGCACGGCCCCGAAGGTGTTCGCCGGGATCTGCCCCGGGCCGGAAGATATGCCGGACTGCAACACTCCGGTCTACACGCCGACCGGCGAGACGGCCGCACGCTGCGTTACCTGCGGGACCGTGTGGGACGCGACCGAATGGCGGGAGCGCGCCGTAACCGCGGCCGGGTACGCAACCGGGACCGCGGCGGAGATATCCCGCATCCTCTCCGACCCCGTCCGGAACCTCGCCCTCCCCCAGGGCACCATCCGGGTATGGGCCAGTCGGGACAAGCTCACCGCTGTCGGGGTATCCCGCACCGGCCAGCCGACCTACCTGATCAGCGACGTCCGGGCAGTCTGGGAAGCCCGCCTCGACGTCCTCGCCGAACGCCGCGAACGACGAATGGAGAACGCAGCATGAGTGTTGTCACGACCCGAACAAAGACCACCACCCGGCACGAGTACATCATCCCCCAGCCAGCCGCGTACGGCGACGTCCGTGAGGCGATGCAATTCGCGCTCCGGGATAAGGACGCTGCGGGGCTGACGACGAACTACGACGACTCGCTCACGGTCACGCACGACGATGAGAACATCATCGTCTACTGGGAAGTGACGAAGTAATTTCGGAACACGCCCCAAGAATGCTAGACAATGTTCGCAACACCCTGTAACGTGTGTATTGGTTATGTTGCGAGAAGTGGCTCAAGAGGCCCCCGCACATCACCCACACGAACACGAAGGCCCGCCGGCCCCCATACGGCGGGCCTTCCGCGTTCCGGGAAGCGCCCGTTATAGCGCTGTTCGGGAGTAGAAGCGGCAAGGTGCCAGCGCTGACTGTAAATCAGTGCACGGCTGGTTCGATTCCAGCTGCTCCCACGCAAGGCGATATGGGCGACTGGCTAGCCGGGTGTCTGCAAAACATCCTAGGCCGGTTCGATTCCGGCTATCGCTTCACATGGAAGATATGCGAATGGCAAGCAGGCCGGTTTGAACCCGGCCGCCCGAAAGGGTTGGGAGTTCGAGTCTCCTGTCTTCCGCTTGGTAACCAGCGTCTTAGCTGCGGTATGACCGTCCTGCCAGTGACGGGCCAAAAAACTGGCGCACGGGTCTCTAGTCCAACGGCAGAGACGGCGGCTTCAAAACCTGCACAGTCCCGGTTCGAATCCGGGGGGACCCACTGGCGAACGCATCCCGGCCAAGTGACGCACCGACGTACATAGCGGGTTCGCAAGTAGCCTTCACCTTCACGAGAGCGGGGACATCGTGGCAGTCTGCAAATATGCACAGGTAGTCGCGACATTCCCGGGCATCGACCTGGCTGCCCCGTCACGGCAACATGCCGAAGACCTGGGCTACCTCGTCGGCGATCGGACCATCCGCCGGCACCGCGCAGAACAATGCGTCTGCTACGCGGTGGAGGTATCCGTCGCGGGCGAGTCCGAGACTCACGACGCCGCCGGGGACCACTACACCCGGTTCTCCGAAACCCCGTGGGGCTACGAGGACTACCGGGCGTTCATCGCGTCCAAGGGCCAGGACCCGGACAAGGTCACGTTCACGTGGGGCTGGACGTCAGCCCCGAACGGCGGGTGCTGGAATAAGCTAAACAACGTCCGGCCTATTGCTGGCTTGGATAACAACCCCGAACAAGTGGACCTCCCCGCCCTGTACGCGGCGGCCCGGCACGCCACCCCGAAGCCGGCGCCCGCAACGTTCATGCGGGCAACGGTCATCGTGTGGGCGGACCCGCAGATCGGCAAGACCGGCTCCCGCGGGGGTACGGCAGAGCTGATCGAACGCTCCACCATCATCCGGCAAAAGCTCAACGCCCTGCTGGGGGAACGTCCCCCGGCCCGCATCCTCCTCGCCGACGCAGGCGACGGGATCGAAGGCTTCGAGTCCGGCGGCAACCCGATGTTCACCAACGACCTGTCCCTCTCCGGGCAGCTCGACACGTACGGGACCGAACTGTTCGAGTATGTGAACCTCGCCCACGGGCACGCCCCCGTCACCGTCGCTGGGATCCCGTCCAATCATGCGGCGTGGCGCAACGGGAAGCAGAACCTCGGCCGCCCGTCCGATGACCTCGGCCTGTTCATGCACCGGCAAGTGCAGAAGGTAACGGACGCCTCCGGCATGGACGTCACTTGGACCCGCCCGGCAGAGTACGACGAATCCGTCGCCGTCGACTTCTACGGCACGAAGGTAGGCATAGTCCACGGGAACCAGTTCGGGCCCGGTCAAGCCGTCACCTGGTGGACGAAGCAAGCGTTCGGCGCCCAAGCCGCCGCGCAGGCCGACATCCTCGTCCACGGCCACTATCACGCCTTCAGTGCATCCGTCGCGGGACGCAACCCGGTCACGGGCCGGCAGCGCTACTGCCTCGGCGCGCCCACGCTCGACAACGGCTCCGACTGGTTCCGCCAGGTAGCCGGCAAAGACTCCGACCCCGGCCTCATGGTCTTCGACATCACCGAGAACGGGTTCGACCTCTCATCCCTGACCATCCTCACCGCATAACGGCTGAGACTCAACAATCAACCAGAAGGCGGTGAGCGCGTTGTGCCTGCCAGCAAGTACACGGAAGCACAACGCGCCGAAGCCCTAGCGCTCTACGAGACCGACGGACCGTCCGCGGTCACCGCCCGGTTCGGGATCCCCAAACAGACCGTCCAGCATTGGGCTAAGGCGGAAGGCGTTCGGACGGTCCGAACCGCTAAAACCAATGCGGCGTCCGAAGCGAAACAGGCCGACGACAAAGCGCTCCGGGCAATGCTCGCCTCCGACGGGCTCAACGTCGCACGGATGGCAACGGACCTGATCAAGGAACGCCTCCTCACCGAGGCGCACGAGATCCCCGTCAAGGACCTGGCGACCATCTACGGGATATTCGTCGACAAGCACGCAGTGATCACCAAGCTCGACGTCGGGCACCAGGACCATTCAGCCGTTGACAAGTGGCTGGACTTTATCACCGGGGGTTCTAGTGGAGATGAGGCCCCTCGAGGGGAAGTCACTCCTCGCCCTGAACAACCCGTCGACGTCGATCCAGGCCTATGAGGGAAGCGTCCGGTCAGGGAAGACCATCACGTCCCTGATCGACTGGGCCCGGTTCATCCGGACCGGCCCCGAAGGCCCCCTTGCCATGTGCGGGCGGACCGAACGGACCGTGATCAACAACCTCATCCTTCCGCTGCAGTCGATGCTCGGCAGGGAACGGGTGAAGGTTAACTACGGTTCGGGGACGGCGTTCATTTGCGGCCGTGAGATCAACATCTACGGCGCGAACAACGAGCAGGCGCAGACGAAGATCCAGGGCGCGACCCTGGTGGGCGCTTACGCGGATGAGGCCGCTACATTGCCGGAGTCGTTTTTCTCCATGCTGTACTCGCGGTTGTCCGTTGAGGGCGCGAAGATGTGGCTGACCTCCAACCCTGCGGGCCCGGCGCACTGGCTGAAAACGAACTGGCTGGACCATGCCGAACTGTGGATCGACGGTCAAGGCCGCTTCCACCGCCAGTCGGGTGAGGGCACGAAGGAACTCCACCGTTACACGTTCATCCTCGACGACAACAAGAGCCTGCCGGCCGCGTATGTGGCGCGGACGAAGAAGTCCTATTCTGGCCTGTTCTACCGCCGCTACATCAATGCCGAATGGGTGGCCGCTGACGGGGCCGTGTTCGACTGCTGGGATGTCGACAAGCACGTCGTGAACCATGACGCCCTGCCTGCCATGCGGGCTGTACTGGGTGTCGGCGTCGACTACGGCACGACGAACGCGACCTCGGCCGTCCTGTTGGGCCTCGGCGTCGACGGGATCCTGTACGCGATCGACGAATGGCGCTACGACTCCCGGCAGGCAAGCGTCCGGCTCACCGACGGGCAGCTCTCCGCGGCCCTGAAGGACTGGCTCGCCGCCCGCGCCTCCGAAGGGCACCGGCCCGAATGGGTCATCGTCGACCCGGCCGCCGCCTCGTTCAAAGTCCAGCTTGACCAGGACCGCATCCAGAACGTCATCAACGGCGAGAACGATGTCCTCTACGGCATCCGGACTGTGTCGTCCCTGCTGAACGCGGGGAAGCTGCGGATCTCCGAGCGCTGCACGGGCCTGATCAACGAAATGCCCGGCTACTCCTGGGACACGAAGGCGACGGAGAAGGGCGAGGACAAGCCCCTGAAGGTCGCTGACCACTCGATCGACGCATTCCGGTACGCGGTGACGACGACGGAAACGAACTGGCGCCCCTACGTGGACCTCGCCGCCTAACCCCGTGGAGAACAACATGATCATCCCCAGAGAGCCCGCTCCGATCACGGTGTCCGCAGGTTCGCCCGTATCGATGGGTGAAGGCCTGAACCCAGAACGTCTCCGCGTGTCCAGTGAGGACAAGCTCCGGCTGATCCGCGACACAGTCGAAGCCCAGACGCCATTCGGGACCGAGTTGGCGAACTTCCAGCGCCGCCTCCGTATCGTCCTCGACCTGTAACCCACCCCAAGCATTAGGAGGCCATGATGGCACTGCCCGAAAACGGCACAGCATGGCCGCCGGTCGAACTCGCCGCGATCCTGCCCAAGTACCGCGAGTTTGCCAGCTGGTACGCCAACGACGTCGAAACCCTCACGGACATCTACACCCGGGCGACCGGGCGCAAGGGTGTCCTGTCCCGCCTCCGGACCTGGTTCCTGGGGGCGAAGACGAACGGCGCCGTTGAGACGAACTCCATCCACGTCCCGCTCGGTCAGGAGATCTGCCGGACCGCCGCGAACCTGCTCTACTCCGAACCTCCGAAGGCGACGGTCATCCCGCCGACCGAGGGCACGGACGTGACGCGGGCGCAGGAGCGGCTGGACACCATCGCGGGCCCGGGCTTCGAACAGCTGTCCATCAGTGCGGCCGAGATCTCCGCGGCACTGGGCGGGGTGTTCAAACGCATCACCTGGGACGCCACGGTCAAGGATCACGTGTTCATCACGAAGGTCGACGCGGACGCCGCGCACCCGGAGTTCACCGCCGGGCAGCTCACCGCCGTGACGTTCTGGCAGGTTGTGGGCCGGACCAACTCCACGGTCTGGCGCCTGCTGGAACGGCACGAACTCGACGCGGCCGGTGTTGGCGTGATCGTGTACGGGCTCTACATGGGCACCGACGAAAACCTCGGCACCGCGCAGGCCTTCGACGCTCACAAGGCCACGGAATGGCTCATGCGCCCCGACGTGCTGTCCGAACTCATCGACGGGAACACGCTCTCCACCCTCACCCCCGGGCTCGGCGCCGTGTACGCGCCGAACATCCTGCCCTCCTCCATGTGGCGCAACGACCCGCTCGGCTGCAACCTGGGCCGGAGCGACCTTGAAGGCATTGAGCAGATGCTCGACGCCCTCGACGAGCTCTACAGTGCATGGTTGAAGGACATCCGGCTCGGCAAGGGCCGCCTGATCGTGGGCGAGTCCATGCTCCGGGACCTTGGCGCCGGCCTCGGTGCCGGGTTCGACCTGGACGAGACCATCTTCACCCCGGTCAAGGCCGCACCGTCCTCGGCAGGGTCCGAGAAGATGGCGATCGAAGCCGTGCAGTTCAGCATCCGCACGGACGACTTCCTGAAGGCCATCGACCACTTCCGCCGCATCATCCTCGCCGCCGCCGGCTACAGCCCTTCCACGTTCGGGCTCACCGACGACGGGGCCGCCATGACGGCCACGGAGGTCGCGGCACGGCAGCAACTGTCCTTCACCACCCGCAAACGCAAGGTGTTGGGCGTGAAGCCTGCCGACGAGGCGATCCTGTCCAAGGCCCTCGCCGTGGACGCGGTCATCTTCCCTGCCGGGGGTGCGCAGCCGTTCCGGGTGGAGTGCGAGTTCCCCGACGGCGTGTCCGATGACCCCAAGGCGATCGCGGAAACCAACCAGCTGGACTACAACTCCCAGTCATCCTCCATCGAGGAGCGGGTCCGGAAGCGCAACCCGGATTGGGACGACGCCAAGGTCCAGGAGGAAGTCACCCGGATCAAGGACGAGTTCGGCCTCGCCCCGCTGACCGACCCCGCCAACCTCGGGATCGACGGGGCCGGAATTATACCCCAGCAGGCCCCAACCTTCACCGGATAGGATGCGACCATGGCGAACATGCTCCGGAATAAACGCCACTTCTGCCAATGCTGCGGCACTGTCGAGTTCACGGCGGGGCAAGCGCGCCGAATGGAAGGGCGAGGGTGGCTGAAAGACCAAACCGCCGCCCTCGTCCCGTCTCGCCACGAAGAAGACTATGAGATGAGCGACTGGGACTGGGATGGTGCCTCTGCTAACGATGGCAGCGACCTCGAAGGCATCCCGGGTGTGACACTCTCGACCTACCGTTAGGATGCACCCATGGCGATCCGCCCGGACGATGCCGCTGTGCTGGCCAAGGACCTCCGCGAACTCTATGCGGAGGCCGAAACCAGCCTGCTCCAACGCATCGCGGCGGCCCTCGCCAAGGGTTCGGACGCCCCGGACTGGGCTGAACAGAAGCTCCTGAACATCCAGGCACTCTCGAGGCAGGTCGACGGCATCCTCGCTGACCTTGCCGCGAACGTGCCCGGGGCTGTGGAGCGCGCCGTGGGGCTGGCGTACAACCGGGGCATCGCAACGGCGGGCACGGAACTGACCGCCGCGGGCCTCGTGCACGGCGCGTTCGGGGAAGTGCAGGCCACCTCGGCCGCCGCTGCGATCATCTCCGAGACCACGGCCCGGCTCACGCCGATGAGCTTCCAGATCCGCCGCGCCACGATGGACGTCTACCAGCAGGTCGTCACCCGCGTGGCCGCGCAGACCGCGCTTGGGACCATGACCCGGCGGGAAGCGTCCCGCGACATCCTCACGAGGCTGGCCGCGCAGGGTGTGACCGGGTTCCGGGACACCGCCGGCCGGAACTGGAACATGGCAAGCTACGCGGAGATGGCCGCGAGGTCCGCGACGTCGAACGCCATGCTGCAGGGCCACACCGACCGGATCCAGGAGTTGGGTATTGACACGGTCATCGTGTCCAACGCGCCCGAGGAGTGTAAGATCTGCCGCCCGTTCGAGGGCAAGGTCCTCTCCCTCTCCGGACGGACCACGGGCAGGCTCAAGGACGGGCGCACGGTCGTCGCGTCACTGGCTCAGGCCAAGAGCGCCGGACTGTTCCACAACAACTGCCGTCACTCGCACTCGATCTACCTTCCCGGCATCACGAAGGGACCCGGCACCGACCTCGCCGATCCGGCAGGGGACGCGCTCCGGCAGCAACAGCGCGCCTATGAGCGCCGCATCCGGGAACTGAAACGCCAGGACGCCATCTCGGCCGAGTTCGGCGGCCCGCAAGCCACGCAGGCCCGGGGCAAACTTCGCGCCAAACAGGCCGAGTTCCGCGAATGGCGCGAGACAAACGACCGCAAGGACTTGTCGTATCGGACCTCGCTGAAGGCCCGCTAGACACACCACCCCATCACCGAAGCACCCGCTAACCCCGGGTGCTTTTCTATTGCCACTTGGAGGGCACATGAAGCGCAAAACCATCCACGGGATCGACCCCTACGCCCCGGGCGGCATCGACGCCCTGCTCGCCCACCACCGGCTGACCTTCGGGGATGCGACGATGTCCGTCGCGCCCGGTGAGCCCGCACCCGCGGAGCCTGCCGCACCCGTCCCGGCCCCGGCCGCGCCCCCTGCTCCCCCGGCCGCCGCGAAGCCGTGGGGTGACGACTCCCAGTTCGACCCGGACAAGGCGTGGACGCTGATTGAGAACCTGCGCGCCGAACTGAAAGCCAAGGCCGCGCCATCAGCACCCGCCCCCGCGCCCGTGGCCGCCCCTGTGGCGCCCGCACCGGCCGAACCTGCCCCCGTGGTCCCGGACCCGGAAACGGAAGCGCTCAGGACCGAAAACAGGAACCTCCGGATCGACTCGGCCATCATCGCCAGCCCCGAAGGCAACCCGCTGATTCTTGCTGTCCTCAAAGGCGAGGGCAAGCTCACCGACCTAGACCCCAAATCCTCGACGTTCCAGGCGGACCTCGACAAGTTGGTCAAGGATGCAGTAGCAGCACACCCCCAGCTCAAGACGGTCCAGGCGGCCGGCGCGAGTGGCGCGAATTTCCCGGGAGGCTCCGGGGAGAGCGCAAAGAAACCCACCACCCTCGCGGGTGCCGTAGCCAACCACTACCGCACCTAAACCGCTTAGGAGAACACCATGGCGATCACCCTCGCTGAAGCAAAGCTCAACGCCCAGACCGACCTCGACGTCTCCGTGATCGACGAGTTCCGGACCAACCCCATCCTCGACCTCATCACCTTCGATGACGCCGTGAACCCGGCTGGCGGCGGAGCGACGATGACCTACGGTTACCGGCGCCTCCTGACCGCCCCGACCGCCGCGACCCGTGCGATCAACTCCGAGTACTCCGCCCAGTCGGTCACGACCGAGCAGAAGACCGTGAACCTCGGCGTCCTCGGTGGCAGCTTCGACGTCGACCGTGTCGTGGCGAAGATCGGCCCGTCCGCGTCCGGCGCCGTGGCCCTGAACATGTCCCAGAAGATCAAGGCCACCCAGGCCCTGTTCGGGGACCTCGTCATCAACGGCGACACCGCCGTTGACGCCAACGGTTTCGACGGCCTCGCCAAGGCCCTCGTCGGCACCTCCACCGAGGACACGGCCGTGCACGACTGGACCGGCACCATGGACCAGGCGAAGGCCTTCGCGATCCTCACGGACGTCGACAACCTGCTCTCCCTGCTGGACGGTGCAGCGGGCGGCCTGATCGGCAACCGCAAGGTCCTCGCCCTGATCAAGGCGGCGTCCCGCTTCGCGAACCAGTACGTCGAGCACGTCGGCCCGATGAACACGGCCCTCGTGTCCTACGCCGGCGCGACCCTGATCGACGCCGGCCTGAAGTCCGGTTCGGCTTCGGACGTCATTCCGGTCAACGTCGCGGACCCGGACACCACGGGCCCGCTGGTCGCCGGTTCGACGGCCCTGTACGCGGTCCGCTTCGGCCTGGACGGCTTCCACGGCGTGTCCACCGCGGGCGGTTCGCTGGTCAGCACGTGGCTGCCGGACTTCTCCACCCCGGGCGCGGTGAAGAAGGGCGAGGTTGAACTCGGCCCGGTCGCCGTCGCACTGAAGGCCACGAAGGCCGCTGCGGTCGCGAAGAACATCAAGGTCCAGTAGCACCACCTGCGCGGGCGCCTGTCATGGGCGCCCGCGCACCCACAACACTTTAGGAGCCACCATGGCGAAGATCACCGCCCCCGTCAAGGACTTCAACGGCGACATCGCCGGGGTCCAGTTCAGCAACGGCACCACAGAAACCGACAACGAGGCAGTCATCAGCTACTGCGCCGGCGCCGGTTACACGGTCGAACTCGACGAGCTGCCCGAGCCCGAGCCCCTGGCCTCCGGGATTGAACCCGTAGACCCCGAACCGGCACCCGAGCCCGAGCCCGAGCCCGAACCGGCGCCTGAGCCGGAACCGGCGCCCAAGCCCCGCCGCAACGCCAAGCCCGAATAACCGAACAGGAGGCCCGTTGTGCGGATCTACGCCACCCCCGAGGACCTGGCCGCATGGCTGGACCCCGACACCGCCCCGGCGAACGCCACGGGCCTCCTGCGTTCAGCGTCCGGGCTGCTCCGGTCCGAGACGAAGACCGCGATCTATGCCACCGACGCCGACGGCTACCCCTCAGCGACTGATACCCGGGCCGCGTTCAAGGACGCCGCCTGTGCGCAGGCGAAGTTCTGGGCAGACCACGGCATCGACCCGTCCCTCGGCGCGGCCGGTGTCGCCCCGCTCGCGGCGTCCAAGTCCATCGGCGGGGCCTCCATCCAGTACTCGACGTACGTGTCCACGGCGGAGGCGCGGGCGAACGCGGCCGGCACCCTCGGCCCCGACGCCTGGTACATCCTCAACGACGCCGGACTGTTGGGTAACCCGGTGGTCCTGCTGTGAAGGGCTTCGAGGAGTTCATGGTCCATCAGGTCACGGTGGAAACCAAGACGGGCGAGGACTCCTGGGGCAACGTCAACACCGTCACCTCCGACCCCATCCCGGGGTTCCTCGACGACTCCCGGGCGCTCGTCCGTTCCGCGTCCGGGGATCAGGTCGTGTCCGAGTCGACGTTCTACACCGGCAAGGAACACGCGGCCCTGTTCGCCCCCGAATCGTTGGTGAACCTCCCCGACCGGGCGTCCACCGTGATCCGGTGCAAGACCGCCGACTCCGGCCCGCTGGACCTCCCCGACCACATCGCCGTCACGCTGACATGAAGGCGTGGAAAGTCTCCATCAACCCCAAGGCGAAGGACATCCTCAACGGGTCCGCGAACCGCGGCGTGGCGCTGGCCGCTGAGCACCTGCTCGGGGTCGCGAACGAGAAGGTCCCCATCGAGGAATCGACACTGCTGAAGTCCGGGACCGTCTCCACCGACCCGGAGAACTTCGCCGCCGCCGTCAGCTACGACACGCCCTACGCTGCCCGCCAGCACGAGGACATGCACAACCGGCACGACGACGGCCGCACCGCGAAATGGCTCGAGAACGCCATGAACGCCGAAGTCGAAACTGCCGCGAAGATCATCGCCGACACCATCAGGGGGGATCTGTAGATGGGATTCACCACCAACCTCCTCGCCGGCGTGGCGGAGCTACTGCACGCCGAGAACGTCGGCCGTTGGGTACCCCAGGGCTCCGGGCAGACCTTCACCGCCACGGACACGGCCATCGTCGTCGACTCGCTCGGCGCGTCACCGGACAAGGGTATCGCCCTGACCCTGTACGACGTCGAACATACCGGCGGGACGGGCTCCGTCATGGGCCTGCAGTGCCGGGTCCGCGGCAACCCCAAGGACCGCACGGCCGCGAAAGACATCCTGGACCGGCTGTTCGACACCCTCCACGACTTGGAGGCGGTCACGATCGGCGGAGTCCCCGTCATCCGGATCTGGTGGCAGTCCGGTGCGAACCTCGGCCCGGACTCGCTGAACCGTCCTGAGCACACCGCAAATTTCTATATCCAACTCATCAGATCCGGCACCCACCGGGAAGACTAGGAGCACCAAATGACCGAAATCATCAGTGGCGTTGTCCGCGACTGGCAGCTGGAAGTTGCCGCGTACACCGACGGCGCCGAACCGACAGCTTGGACCCGCGTAAAGGGCATTACCAACTTCACCCCGCCGGCCATCGAGAAAAACCTCGAGGACGACTCGTCCTTCGACTCCGACGGCTGGGCGTCCGAGATCGCCACCGGCCTCGGCTGGAAGGTGGAGGGCACCGTCAAGCGGGCCCGCGCTTCCCTGACCGAGGACCCGGGCCAGGCGATCCTGCGGGCGGCCGGTTCCGGGATGCTCGAGGACGGCCTCGTGCACGTCCGCATCGTCAACGCGACGAAGCCGACCGAGGGGCGTACCGGCATCGCCGACGCGTCGTTCACCGATGAGGGCGGCGCACACACCGACCTGACCACGGCCTCCTTCAGCCTCTCCGGCCGCGGCCCGCTCGCGGACGTCGTCATCACCCCGTAACCCCCTCTACTCCCGGCGCGCAGTTTCCAAGGGCTGCGCGCCGGGCTCCACCCTTGGACCTTGGAACCCCTACACCTTGGAGAACATCGTGACTACCCCCAACCTTGAACAGCTCGGCTCCTTCCTGGACCCGTTCCTCGCCGTACCGTTCCGCGGGAAGACCTACCAGGTTCCCGCCGTGTCCGCCGAAACCGGCCTCCGGCTGCAGAAGCTCGTCTCCGCCGGGATCCGCGCCGCCACCGAGGAAAGCCTCGACCCGGCGTCCATCGAACTCGTCAACGACGCCGAGGAGCTGGGCTTCTATGAGCAGATCCTCGGCCCCGTCTACCCCGAACTGATCGCTGACGGCGCATCCTTCCCGGCCCTGAAGTTCATCGGCTCCACCGCCCTCCTGTGGCACACGCAGGACTTCGCCACGGCCGAAACCTTCTGGAAGGCAGAGGGAAAAGCGCCGGCCCAGAATCGGGAACAGCGCCGAACGGCGACCCGGATATCTACGGCCGCGGCGACTACGACCCGGAAACGGGCCTCTCGGACTGGTACGACTACCCCGAAGGGCACGGCAAGCCGGGCCTGAAATGGTCCGAAATCCTCAAGCACTGGAACGCGATCGAAGCTGACCTGCAGGACGCCGGCATCGACCTTAGCTCCGGCATCCTGCGGGCCCGTTCGTGGCGGTGGCTGCAGGTCCGCATCATCGGCCTGATCGGCAAGCCACCGACGTTCCACCCCGACGGCCGGGTCATCGCCGCCACCCGCCTCGGCCTGGCCCTGCACCCGATCGAAGCACCCCGCAAACGATAACTAAACAGGAGGTCCGTCGTGGCTCTAAATCTCGGTGAGCTGTTCGGCACCATCGGCCTCGACGCCTCCGACTGGGACAAGAAACTCAAAGGCGCCCAGGGGTCGCTGAAGAAGTTCGGCGTGGCCGGCGCGGCGCTTGCCGCAACGGCGGCGGCGGCCATCGGCGTCGCCATCACCAAGGGTGTCGTCGACTCCATCGACATCGCGGCAGGGAACGACAAGATCCAGGCCCAGCTCGGGCTCACGGAGGACCAGGCCGGCAAGGCAGGAAAAGCGGCCGGGTCCCTGTACGCCAACAACTACGGCGACTCCATGGAACAGATCCAAGCCGCGACGGGCTCGGTCATGTCCTCCATATCAGGAATGCGGGACGCCTCACAGGCCGACATCGAAGACATCACCATGAAGGCCCTGAATCTTGCCTCCGCGTTCGAGGTGGACGTCGGCGAGGCTGCAGGAGTGGCGGGCCAGCTCATCAAGGACGGCCTCGCCAAGGACGCCACCGAGGCGATGGACCTCATCACCAACGCCATGCAAGGCGTCCCGGAAGCGATGCGCGGCGAAATCCTCCCGATCATGTCCGAATACGGGAAGCACTTCAAGACACTCGGCATCGACGGGACGACGGCGTTCGGCATCGTGAAAGCGGCCGCCCAGAACGGCGCCATCGGCATGGACAAAATCGGCGACAGCCTAAAAGAGTTCACCCTGCTGGCGACCAACCCGTCCGAATCCGTAGCGGCAGCGTTCGAGGAGATCGGGCTCAGCACCAAGGAAATGGCCGATGGCATGGCGAAGGGCGGCGAGGCCGGGCAGAAAGCCTTCGCCAAGACCATCGCCGGGCTCCAAGGCATCAAGGACCCGGCACTGCAGGCCCAGACCGCGATCGCCCTGTTCGGCACCCCGCTCGAAGACCTCGGCACCGACAATATCCCGGCGTTCCTCGGCCAGCTTGACCCGATGGGGGACGCATTCGATTCCGTGGCGGGCGCTGCGGACAAGATGAACACTGACCTGAACTCGAACGCGAAGGCCGGTTTTGCCAGCTTCCAGCGCCAGGCGGACGCTGCCCTGATTAAGTTCGTCCAGGACAAGATCATGCCATCCGTCGCAAATTTTGCGTCCTTCCTGAGCACTGACGTAGGCCCGGCAATCCAGAAGATCAACGGCTGGATCGACGACGACGCCCTTCCGGCGCTCGGCCGGTTCTCGAAGTGGTTCACCGACAACCTTCCGGTGATCACGAACTGGGCACAGGGTATCGGGTTCCTCCTGATCCCTTTGTTCCTGCGGATCGCGATCTCCGCGACCGTCTCGGCCGCCGCGCAGGTCGTCGCATGGGCTAGCGCTGGGGCCGGCGCGATAAAAACGGCCGCGATCTACGTCGCCCAGTCCTACATCATGATCGGCCGTTGGGTAGCGATGGCCGCCGCCGCCGTCGTGTCCGGCGCTGAAACCGTGGCGATCTGGACCCTTTACAAGGTCGAGGCGATCAAGGGCGCCGCCGTGTATGTGGCGCAGTCCGCTAGGGTTGCCGCCGCCTGGGTTGCGATGTCCGCGGCGGCTGTGGCCTCCGGCATCAAGACCGCCGCCGTGTGGACCGCGCAGGTCGTCGCGACTGCGGTAACGTCCGTCGTGTCCTTCCTCGTCCAGACGGCCCTCGTGGTCGGTGGCTGGGTAGCGATGGCTACCGCCGCAACGATCAACGCGGTCAAGATGGCTCTCGGCTGGACCATCGGCGTCGTTGTTCCGGCAGCGGCAGCGGCCATCACCTTCCTGATCGGTGTCGCAACGGTCGTAGGCGGCTGGATCGCCATGGCAGCCGGCGCCATGGTCAACGCCGCCATCATGGCCGCGGCGTGGCTGGTCGCGTTCTGGCCGATCGCACTGATCGTCGTCGCCGTCGTCGCACTAGCCGCCCTGATCATCGCGAACTGGGAGTCGATTTCCAAATTCACGTCCGAGGCGTGGGCGAACATCTCCAAGTTCGCAACCGAGGCCTGGGACAACATCGTCGCCCTGTTCGCTAACCCCAACCTCCTCTCGGACGCGGCGAAGAATATCATGGACGGCTTCCTCGGCGGCCTGAAGGATGGCTTCGAGTCCGTGAAGAACTTCGTCGGCGGCATCGGCGAATGGATCGCGAAAAACAAGGGCCCGAAGGCCTACGACCTCGCGCTCCTGGTCCCTAATGGCGGCTGGATCATGAAGTCCCTCGAGACGGGCATCAAGTCCGGCCTGCCCGCCCTGAAGGACACCCTGGGCGGGGTCGCGGCTTCCATCACGGACGGAGTCAGTCCGACCATGAACGTCTCGGCCACCGGCACGGCGGCCCTAGCCGGCCCCGCACCGGCCGCGGCCCCGGCATCCTCCGGGTTCACCCAAAACGTCACCATCAACGAGGCGTCCAACACGGACGAGATCGTGCAGAAGGTCTGGACCAAGTTCCAGCACAAGGCCAAGGAAGCAGGTATCCGTGTCTAAGAGCGTCTTCCTCAACGGGCAGGTCCTGCACGGCAGCGACCGGTTCGGGCACTGGCTGGTCACCCAACTCGAGGGCTGGGGCGAGTCCCCGCCGGTCCGGGTCGAAGATACGGCCCGGACCAACCAGGACGGCGACCACGACCTGCCGGTCCGGTATGGGGCCCGCCTGGTCACGATCGGCGGGCGGGTCATCTGCCCGTCGGAGTCGGCGGCACAGCAGGCCCGGACCAGGCTTACCGGGCTTGTGGCCGGCAAGGTCCGGGCGCAGGTCACGGCCCTGGGCGAGACAACTTGGGCGGACGTGAAGCTCGCCGACAGGGTAGACGCGAAACGTTCCGGCCGGCTGGTCCGCTTCCAGTACCAGCTCCGCGCCCCGGACCCGCGCCGGTTCGGGAACTCGCAGACCGTCGCGGTTGCTACGGGCTCCCCGGTGGCGGTGAGCCATCGCGGCAACTACAACGCGATGCCCAAGTTTATTGTCCGGGGCGACATGCCGGGCGGGTACACGATCACGGTTGACGGCTGGAATTACACGGTCACGTCGGCGCTGGTAACGGGGCAGCCGCACCGGATTGATTATGACAACGGGCGGCTGTACCGCAACGGCGTCCTGACTCAGGGGTCGGTGGGAATTGTGACCACGACGCAACCCATCCCGCCGGGCAAGTCTGTCGCCGTTGGGCTGTACCCGTTCACGACCGGATCCGGTTCCGCGGACATGACCATCATCGACACCTATATCTAAGGAGGCCGCATGGCCTGGCGCGTGTTCTCCGTAAGTACTTCCAACTGGTCCTCGAAGGTGGAGTTGACCCCGTCCGCGTCCCCGTGGGCGCGGGCGCTGGGGTCCGGCAAGGGCGGCTCGTCCGAGTTCAAGGTCCGGGATCCGGATGTTGCGTTGACGGCCACGAAAGCGAACCTTGCCCCGTGGGAACGCATGATCGTCATGGACTTCTACGGGCAGGTTGTTTACGCCGGGCTCATCACTTCCGCGGATTATGACCGCGGCGCCGGGACCGTGACGGTCACGCACGAGGACATCAATTCGGTGTTCGCACGGCGTGTCATGTGCGACATCCTGTCCGATGGGGTGCAGGCGCGGGCGGGCCTGTCCTATTCGAGCGCGTCCCTGTCGATGCTGATCAAGCAGGCCGTGTTCCAGGGCCAGAATGATGCGGCCCGGTTCAACCTTCCGATCGCTCTTCCGGCGGACGCGTCGGGCGGGTATGCGCGGTCGTATGATCCGTGGAACCTGCCGACCGTCGCGTCCATTATTGACGACCTGACCAGCACGGAGAGCGCCCCGGACCTGGACTTCGCGCCGCGCTGGCGTGATGACGGGTCCCTCGAGTGGGAGATGCGGTCCGGCTCCCTGACTTCCGGCACCTGGTCATGGATGCTCGACACGAACACGACTACGGCGTCGGGCCTGAAGGTCCGCACGGACGGCACGGGCATGGCGAACCGGATCGCCGCGGTCGGTGAGGGCTCGGAAAAGAAGATGCTCCTGTCCGTCGCTGACGGTTCGGCGGCCTCCAGCTTCCTGCCGCTGGACAAGGTCGTCAGCTACAAGGACGAGAAGGTCCAAGCGAACCTCGCCGCCCGCGCCCGCGCCGACCTGGCGAAGTTCTCCAAGCCTACCGAGCAGGTCTCGATGGATGTCCAGATGGACGCGGATTTCAGCGTTGACATGCTCAAGCTTGGCGGCACGGTCAAATGGCACACGCAGGATGATCCCTGGCTCGGTACGGGCTGGCAGTCCTCGCGCCTCATCGAATACTCCGGGGATCTTTCCCTGAAGGTCCATCTTGAATTTCAGTCAGTCTAGGAGGCGGCATGGGTAAGTTCGACAACCTCAACGACTCGCAGTTCCCGGACATCCTGCGCAGGCTGGAACGCCTCGAGCGCGGAACCCCGATGAACAACGCGGCTATCGGCCGCGGCGGCATCGAGGTCTACGACGGCGGCCTGATTACCGTATCCAACGGCGGCATCAAAGTCACTGGGTCCATTGATGTCATCGGGGAACTGATCGCTTCCGGGACCCTGACCTTTACCGGGACGCTTACGCAGGAGGGCGAGTCGACCTTCACCGGGCCCACTCACTTCGAGGGCAACACGGACGTGACCGGCAACTTCGACGTCGACGGGCCAATGACCACCACCGACACCCTGGACGTTGAAGGTGTGACAACGCTCAAGAATGACGTGAACGTGACGGGTGCGGGCAAGGTCACCGCGGGCGGCGTCAGCCTAGACCCCAGTTACCTTTCCGGGAGCCTCCGGTTCTCGAATGGAACCTATGTAGCCGCCACCCCGAACGGCGCGCAGCTTGTCAAGACGGGCGGCGGAGGGGCGGTCACGGTCTCGTCGTCCCAGGCGGACATTGGCGCGGGGGCTGGAGCGGTGATCGCAAACGACTCAGGCGTGACACTTCTGGGGCTGCCGACCACGGCGCTGAAGCCAAACCTCTACATTGACCCGACAACGAAGCTACTCTACAGGTCCACGGCGACGTTCTAGCGCGGCGGGCAGACGGTAAGCCTAGCGGTTTCTCCGGCTTTGGCTAGCTTGTCGCCTGCTGACTTGCGCAGGTCTTCGGTGGTGAAGCCACCGTCGTAGTGCTGGCAGAGTTCCAGCGCCATCCCGGCAATGTCAGCGGGCGGAAGGGCGGCGTAGGCGGTCCCGGAGCTCTGAACGTCTTTGACGAACTCGCCAACCTTCGCCTCGTTCACGACGGTGGCGGGCTGGACTACACCGCGCCGCGTCGGCTCCGCGCTGGCGGCCGTAGAGGACGCGCACCCGCTGAGCGCGAGTGATGCCAAAAGAATGATTCCCCCAAGTCTTCCCATGCCGTGAGTGTAGCCGACCGCGCACCCGATTAAAAACCCAGCCTGCCATGCGCGGGCTTTCTCATGCCCAGGAGGCACCATGCCCACCGTTACCGGCACGCTGAAGGACTTCGGGCTTGCGTCCATTTCCGCGAGGCAGCCACAAATCACCTTCACCCCGTCCGGGCCGGCATTCAACGGCTCCCTATTCCTTGCCACAACGCCGGTCACGGTCACCCCGGATAGCGGCGGCGCGTTCAGCGTGACGCTGTCCAGTACCGCGGACCTGCGCCCGGACGCCTGGTACACGGTGAAGGCCACATGGCTTGACTCCGCGAGCAATTACATCGGCGTGGACGTCATCGAAAAGTTCCGAGTGCCATCGACAGGCGGCGCGATCGGCGACCTTGCCGCGCTCGACTTCGCCCCGACGTCCGTCTATGCGTCCCCCACCGCACCTTCCAGCCCCGCTATCGCTACGTGGTGGCTGAATACCACGACCGGCGACCTTTCCGAATGGAGCGCATAACATGCCTTGGATCCTAAAAGCTAACCTCAAGGGTCCGGCCGGCACCCCGGGGACTCCCGGCGCACCTGGTGCGCCAGGCGCTCCCGGCTCTCCGGGTGCTGTGGGGCCGGCGAACCAGATCAGCGTCGGCACGGTTGTTGCTGGCGCGGCTGCCAGCGCCAGCCTTACCGGGCTCGCCCCGGCGCAGAAGCTGAATCTGACGCTGCCGCAGGGCGCGAAGGGCGACAGGGGCGCCAAGGGCGATATCGGCAAGACCGGGCCCGCGAACCGTCTCAGTGTCGGAACCGTGGCTGTTGGCACGTCGCCGGGTGTGGCGCTGACCGGGACCGCCCCGGAGCAGAAGATCAACCTGACCCTTCCACGTGGACCGCAGGGCCTTCCCGGCACCAACGCTGTCCCCGCCGATGCGGCCGTTGCCGGATACATCAGCACGGAGGGTGAGTCTCTGACCCGCACGGCACTCCTTGCCGCCGTAGCGGAAGCCTTCCCGACTGTGATCGCCCCGGAGCCGACCGGCGCCGACGACACGATGATGCTGGATACCTTCGTGGCAGCGAACGCCGGGAAAGTCCTATCGCTGCGCACGGCCGCGACGTACATCACGCCGAACGGGCTGACCCTTCCGACGAAGACGTTCCTGCTGGGCAACTACGCGACCCTGGACTGCACCGGCATGGCGGACGCCGACCACCTGTCCCAGCGGTACGCGATCCGCTCCGACGGGACCCTCGGCGACACGGTCCTCGTTGACGCGCCGATCACCAAATGGGGCAAGACCGTCACCAACGTGAACACCACGCCGGGGATCGCCGCCAGCGGACTCGTGGCGGGAGACATGGTCCTCATCTCCAACGGCGAACGGCCCGTGATCGGCATGACACGCACCGACCGGTCCAAGGGCGAACTGAACGAAATAGCCTCCGTCGATTCCCCCACGCAGGTCACGCTCCGCTACGGGGCCCTGTTCGATTACGCCTCCACAGACCTCGCCATCCGCAAGGTCACCCCCGTTGAGGGCGTGGGCGTGGAGTCCCTGAATATCCTCATGGGCGGGGTGGACTCGGCCCACAACGGCGTGCAGGTCGCCTACGGGCGCGACATCACCATTGACCGGGTCAGTGTGGACGGCGCGGAAGATACCGCCCTCGGCCTCCGCGCCGTCCTCAACGGCAGGATCACCAACAGCACCGCCCGCCACTCCACTTCATCTACCAAGACCGGGCCAAACTTCGGCCCCACCGGCTACGGTGCCGTCGTGTGGGACGGGTCCCGGCATATCGCCGTGGAGGACAGCTACTTCTACGACTGCCGCCACTTCGTGGCCGGCGGCGGCGCGTGGCCTCCCGCGTTCGTGGACGTCAAGGGCAACGACGGGCAGCGGGCGAGCTCTGCAGGGTATGACTGCCACGAACCGTGCCACTACTGGACGTTCGACGGGAACACGGTTGAGGGCGCCACGCACGGCTTTTACCTCCGCGGGCAGTACATCACGGCCCGCAACAATGAGATTTCCGACTGCTCGGGTGAGGCGTTCGCGGTCCACACGTTCGACGGCGTCCAGGAGCAGCGCGGCATCAGGGTCATTGACAACACGGCCAACCGGACCGGCTACGGCCTCAGCGTCGGCAGGACCGGCAGTGAGTACGAGTACGTCTCCTACGATGTCGAGGTTACCGGGAACAAGTTCACCGACTGCGGGACGAACCCGATCCGGCTCCGCAACTTCATCGGGGCGAAGGTTGGCGGGAACACCATCAACGGCGGCGCCGGCCACTCGATCCGGCTCGAAGGCGCCTCTTCGACGGTGCGGTCAAGCAAGCTCACGATGTGGGCGAACGACATCAACGGTGCCGCGCAGTGCGCCTACGACCTGCGCTACATCGATGACATCAACCTTGTCGGCGGTACCGCGGACACTCCGGGGCAGTATCCGCTGCAGATGACCGATTGCAACGACACGATCACGAGCGCTTTCAAGGGCATCGCGGGCGGGTACGGCGGGATCTTCATTAGCGGCGGCGCCCGGCACCAGGTTAACGGGTGCGAGATGCGCGGCTCCACGAACGCGGGCATCGCTGACGGTGTGCGGGCGGACGCTTCCGCGGATGTCACGGTCATCGGCGGCATCTACGCGCAGGCCCGCTGGGCTGTGTGGACGACTAACACGGACGGCGTCATCGTGCAGCTCGTGAACGCCCGAAACTCCGGGTCCAAGATCAAGGTCGATAACGCCACCAGCCAGTCAGTCAGCAACAACCTCATCTGACCCACCCCTTGCCCTGCCCCTGACCGGGGCTATTTTTATGCCCTGATCAGGGGCAGGACGGAGCACTACCATGCCACTCCCCACCAACCTCTCTACCGGCCTTGTATCGGGCCAGTTCTTCCTCCCGGACGGCACCCCGGCGCAGGGTACAATCCGGTTCACCCCGGGCGTGCAGTACCTCCCGGACCCGACCGCGGCGCCGTGGCCGGCAACGATCCTCAACGACCCCGTCACGGGCGTGCTGGACGTCGAGGGCTTCCTCTGCCGGCCGGACGAAACAGACCCCACCCTGCCGGGTGCGCACGGGGCGGTCCTGATCGCCGGGGATGACCCGGACCTGTCCGTGCAGGGCTGGACGTGGACGGCGCACTACGCCTTCACGAACGCCGAGTTCACCATCCCGGACCACGCGTTCTTCCTCCCCTCCGACGGGGTGCTGGATCTGACGACCATCGTCAAGGTTCCCACCTCTACCGGTGTCGGGACTGCGCAGGCCGCGGCATTGACTGCCACGGCGCAGGCAGCGGCGACCGCCTCGGCAACCTACGCCGCGGACGCCGCAGACTCCGCTGACGCGGTGCAGGCCATGTTCGACAACGCCACCGCCACCGCCACCGCCTCGGCCCTGGTCAAGCGCGACAGTAACGGGCGGGCGAAGTTCGGAGACCCCGCCGCCGCCGCCGACGCCGCGACGAAGGGCTACACGGACGCGCAGGTCGCCACCCGGGCCGCCCTTGCCCACACGCACCCGGCCGCCGACATCAGCGATTCGACGACGGTCGGGCGGGCCGTGGTCACCGCCGCGGACGCAGCCGCTGCCCGAACGGCGATCGGCGCCGGAACATCCAGCCTCGCCCTCGGCACCACGGGCACGACGGCAATGGCCGGCAACAAGACGTTCACGAAGACGGACGTCGGGCTCGGGAACGTGGATAACACGTCGGATGCGAACAAACCCGTCAGCACCGCTGCGCAAGCAGCGCTTGACGCCAAGGCCCCGCTCGCGTCCCCCGCGTTCACTGGCACCCCTACCGGCATCACCAAGACCCACGTCGGGCTCGGCAATGTTGACAACACCTCCGACGCGAACAAGCCCGTCAGCACCGCCCAGGCCGCCGCCGACGCGCTCAAACAGGACGCGATCAAGCTCTACCAGACCAGCAGCGACATCACCGTCAACAACTCCACAACACCCGTAACGGCAACAGGGCTTGCCCTGCCCGTCGCGGCGAACACCACTTATGAGATCAGCGGCTCACTCATCTACTCGGCGTCCCAGGCCGCTGACATCGCCTTCACGTGGACCTACCCGGCCGGGTGCGCCATGAACTGGATCCCCGACGGCATCTCCACCGGCTCCACCAGCGCCACCAACTCCATTGCCCGGCAAGTGCGCGCCATCACGGAAGGCGGCTCCATCGGCGGCGCGGCAGTGGGAACCAAGATTTTCGCGTTCCCCAAGGGCATGCTGATCACCAGTTCAACGGCGGGAACAGTACAGCTCATGTTCGCCCAAAACACCCTTGACGCAACGGACACCGTGCTGCACGCCGGCTCGTACCTGAAGCTCACAAGGCTGGCATGACCCATGAGCGAGCCAGTCATCCTCGCCCTCATCGGCATGTTCGGCCTGCAACTGTCCGCGATCATCAAGGGACACTTCGACACGAAGAAAACCCACGCCGAAGCCCGGGCCGCGAAAATCGAAGCGCAGGACACCCGCGCCGAAGGGCAGGAAACCCGGGCCACAGTCAACGCCATAGAGCAATCCATCAACAACCGGCCAACGTCCATCAGTGACCGGCTCGACGCGATCAAGGCCGAAGTGACCGAAGGGTTCGCCGCCGTGAACAACGACCTCGCCGCCGTCCACGAGAACGTGCAGACCCTCACCAACGCCGACGCCACCACGGCCGGGCAGATCGACATCCTCGAGAAGTCAGTCGCCGCGCAGTGGCAGGCCATCAACGCCCGCCGCTAAGCCCAGGAGGCAGTGAAAATGACAACCATCAACGAAGCCCAGACCGCGAAGGGTTACACGCCCGCCGCGCTCGTGCCCGCCGCGTTCGGTCGTCCCAGGACCATCGACGGGATCGTGATCCATCACTGGGGCGTCACGGGCCAGCGGCATGACGACGTCGTGAAGTTCTTCGTCAGCGGCCCCGGCACCACCTCCGCGCACTTCGTCGTCAGTGCCGGCCGCATCGACTGCCTCGTCAGCCCGCAAGACGCAGCCTGGCACTCCGGCAACGCCGTGGGCAACGCCACAACCATCGGCATCGAATGCCACCCCGAAGCGACCGACGCGGACTACGCCACCGTCGCCGAGCTCGTCCGCTACCTGCGCGACCAGTACGGCACGCTGCCACTCTCCCCGCACCGGCAATGGAACGCGACCGCCTGCCCCGGCATCTGGGACCTGCCCAAGATTGACCGCCTCGCCGGATCCGCAGCCATCAATCCCCAATCAACGACAGTCCAGGAGGACGAAGTGACACCTGCTCAGATGAAAGAAATCAAAGAGTGGATCCAGACCTGCGTCAACAAGGCGATCAGCGACAACTGGGCCACCGAGGAAGTCACGCAGCGCCTCATCCAGCAGGTAGCTGTAGGGATCAACGGCATCAAGGCTGGAGCCGTTGACGTTGACGCCATCACCAAAAAGGTACTCGACGGCGCAGCAGCAAGGCTGGCTGACTAATGGCTGAGCATGTCATGGCGTCCACCCAGACGGCCTACCCGTGGCGGGCGACCGTCCGTACCGCCTTCGCCTTCCTGGTCGGCCTGGCGGCCGCGTGGGCGCTCATCATCGAGGCCGCAGGGATCGACCCCGGCCTCGAGTGGGCGGCAACCTCCCTCACCGTCGCCGCCGGCATCACCCGCGTCATGGCCCTGCCCGCCGTGGACGACCTGATCCGCCGATTCGTCCCGTGGCTGGCACCCGACACGAAATAGCCCGAACATGACGCCCCGTCCTCCACCCGGAGGGCGGGGCCTTTTGTGTTTCCAGGGAGTCCTCCGGGAGGTTTGTATCCAGCACGACGCTTTTACCCCTAGTAACTTTCGGGCATTCATGCCGACATGCTCCACGTAGCACGCTCCAACAGGAAAATGCGAGGGCATGAAAAAACCCCGCCATCCCGGGGAATTTACCGGAATGGCGGGGTTCGTAACCTGTAGCGGTGGGGAGGCTCGATCTCCCGACCTCACGATTATGAGTCGTGCGGAAACCCCTAGAATACGCGGAATTTCCGGGCTTAGGGAGGATTCAGTCAGGTTCAGCTTTCCGGACCCCAGCCCGTTCGGCCTGCAGCATCTCATCCACCCGACTGACAACGGCGTCGAGTTCGTCGTCCCACAGATGACCGTAGACGTCCAGACTCATGGCCGCCGAGGCGTGCCCGGCCATGCGCTGGATCGTCTTGACGTTCGCCCCGGCATGGATCGCCCAGCTTATGGCTGTGTGCCGGAGCTCGTGAGTGTCGAAGTCAGGTATGCCCGTCACCCCGCGAACCTTGTTCCACACCGGCCGCCACTTGTGCCGGGTCCAGGCGTTCCCGTCCGGATCCGGCATCAGGTAGGCATCCCGGCCCTTGCCTTTCGCGGCGTCCTTGAGCCGGGCGAGCAGGTCCGGGGAGACTGGCACGTCCCGGTGCTCCCCGGACTTGGTCTCCCCGTCCGTGCCGTCGCCGTCGATCGCCGACTCGATCCGCACCCGCCGCCGGCGCACGTCCAGGTCCGATACGCGCACCGTGGCCGCCTCGCCCCGCCGGGCCCCAGTCCGGAGCATGAACAGCACCACCAGATCGTGAGGCTTGACGGCCTCGAGTAGAGCGTCGGCCTGCGCCACGGTCAGGTACCGGCGCGGCACGGTACGCTTCTTCCGGCGCTTCACCCGGGCCATGGGGTTAGCGGTGATGGCCTTCGCCTCCACCGCGTGTTCCAGGACAGCCTTCATGACGCCCATCAGGTAGCCCTCATAGGCGGCGGACAGCGGCTTGCCGTGGACGGTGAGCAGGGACGGGATCCACTCCCTGATCGCGGCGGCGGTGACGTCAGCGGCCCGGACATCCTGCCACCGGGCCTTGAGGTGATGGTTCCATGCGGCATCGTAGGCGCCCTGGGACCCGGCGCCGATCCTGTTCTTCGTGGATCGGTAGCCGGGCCAGATATCCCCGATGGTCAGGTCTGCGGCGGGGTTCGCCGGGCCGTTGAGCGTCTTGTCAGCGAGGAACTTGGCGGCGGCGTCCTTGACTATGAAGGACTTCTTTTTCTCGACCCCGGCCTCGGTCCACACGGCCCGCCAGCGCTTACCCTTCCCGTATTCGGGCGTACGGGTCCGGTCCCGCCTCACCCAGCGGTCTTCCACTCGCACCGCTTCACCTGCCCGTCAGGTCCCGGCCGAGGAGCCGCTGCATGATCAGCCACTCGTCGACGTCAAGGTCTGAGATGTACGCGTAGACGTCCCGCGGCAGGACGCCGAGGTTCGCGGCGATCCCGTCGAAGCGTCCGGCGGCCCGTCCTGCGGCGAGCATGGCCCGCGGGGTGATGAGCCGGCGGGCGGCCCACTTCCCCGCCTCGGTGCATCCGTTCGGGCAGATGGTCCCGTAGTAGGCGTGGCCGCGGCGGTGCTCGGCGATGGACCGGGTCAGGGCCTCGCGGGTGTAGAGCTCGTCGGTGGTGGTGGTCATGGCATTGTCCCCTGTGTGCGTGGAGTGCGGCGCCGTGCCGCATTCGGGGTAACCGTAACAGTGTTGCCAGAAGTTACTAGAACGTATTTCCGGGAATCACCGCCGGGGAAGGCGGGTTCCCGGCCTATTCGCAGCCTGTTGTCAGGTTTTTATAGTTACGAAAACGATATGAAAGCTCCGCCAGCAGCTCCTCATCCGACAGGTGCATGGCCTTCGTCAGCGGCGCGACGTCTTCCTTGTCAAGGTCATGCCAGGTGGCCTCCCCGGCCCCGTCCTGCATCTTCGCGAGGACCACCAGCCCGGGGGTCAGTTCGGCCCGGTCTGCCCAGATATCGGCGATGGATCCGGCCCGCCAGCCGAGGGCGCGCTCGATCTTGCGCTGGTTGACGTCCTGCGGGAGGCGGTCGCCGGTTTCGGCACTCCAGAGGGTTTTGGGGTTGATGTCGGCGTGTTTGGCGAACGCGGCTTGGGATTCGCCGCGGTCGATGCGGGCCGTTCGGATGAGTTTGCCGATGGCCTGTTGGGTTTCCTTGTCATTCACCTCATCATCTTGCTTTTTTTTCGCAGGAACTACAAGCAATAACATCCGTAATTGTCACCATCTTGTCGGTCATGGTTACGAATGTCGGCGGTTCATGCGTTCCGAACCCCTCGGAAGGTGTTGCGATAAGTTACGGCGCGTCGCCTTGCAAAGTTACTAGACCTTGCATAGAGTTACGGCATGAACACTTCAGAGAACGGGGCCGAAAGCGCCCGCGAAGAGCCGTCGTACATGATGTTCGCCAGGTCCAATGTGCGCGGCGGTGCGATGAGCTCGCCGCTCGTCGTGAAGTCACTGCTGGCCAGGATCGACCGTGACGCATCAGCCCTCAAGGCCGCTCAGCCTCGCATCATCACGACCGAAGACGAACTACACGCGCTGCGCGATGGTTCAGCAGTGTCCGCCGCAGGAGATGTTCACATCAAGAACGGAAGGTGGATGGATCGCCTCGGCGAGTTTTCGCCCGCCTGGTTGCTCCTTGAAATGGGCGTCGTCACCGTCGTTTACGAAGAGCCCTCCGGTGAGTGAGCCGCAGCGGCGCGCTACCCGCCGAAACATGTCCACCCAGCCCATCCCCCGCGGCATCATGGGCGGCCCCACCGCCGGCCAGAAACTCCGCTACCACCCACTCACCGACGCCGAACTCGCCCAGATCATCACCGAAGCCCGCGCCCGCCGCACCGAAGACGACATAACAGCCTACGCAGAACGGAAAGCATCATGAAATCCATCGAAGAACTTGAGGCGCAGGGATACATCGTGATCCCGCCGAGCGACCTCCCCGAAGTCAAGACTGACGAGGATGAACTGCTGGCCTACATCGACGGCCTGGACAAGCACGCTTTCACAGGTGGTCTGATCAAGACCAGCGTGTCACTCCCGTCGACCTCCATGATCAATGCCAATCACAAAGTTGCATTCGAGTACCGCCGGGCTGTCGCTCACCTCGCCATGGCCAAGTGGTATGAGGAGAACCTTCCCCACGAGGAAATGGTCTTCACCCTCCGCAACGAGCTATTGAAGGGCGACGGCCTGGAGTGGTGGCAGGCCAAGCCGAAGCAGATACGGAAGGCCGCCAAGCAGGCCCGGGCTCTCCTGCGGGTGACGGCATGAGGGCCGCGGTGCTGGATGACCTGGACTGGATGGCGGACGCCCACGAGGTGCTGGTCAAGGTCGCTGCTGAGGGTAAGCCCTTCGATGCGTATGCGCTCACCGAGAAGGCCGAGCTCCGCGACCCGCCGTCTCCGGCCATGTGGGGGAAGCTGTTCCGCCAGGCCAACGACGACGGCCTGATCCGCCCGGTCGGTTACCACCGCTCCCGCCGCCCCGGACGCTCCGGCGGGGCCTGTCGCATATGGGCCGCGGCATGAAGCCCATCCGCGTTTATCAGTGCCGTGACGACTGCTGCCTAGTCCAGGTCCCGTCCAAGCGCTTCTGGTACGTGAAGACCCCCTCCACCACCGCGACGTGGACGACGTTCGCCGACGCCATCCGGGACGCATCCGAGTTCGCCCGAACCATCCACCCCTCAGCATGAAAGGCACCACCATGACACAAGACGCCAAAGTCCAGGAAGTCGCCACCGCCCTCGGGGTCCACCCGGAAACGGTCCGCATCATGGCCCGCTCCGGGGACTTCCCGAACGCGTACAAGTCCGGGCAGGGCAAGATTAACTCCCCGGTACGGATCCCGTGGTCCGACGTCGAGGACTACCGCAAGCGCCAGCCCCGGGTGTCCGCATGAGCGTTCTTCAAGTACGCGCCCTGCAGTGCGACCATGACGGATGTAGCACCACGATCACTGATGCCGGACATCTGGACGCCATAAGCGTCCGCATGGAGGGTGCGCGTCAGGGGTGGAGCTATCGGCAGCCGACCAAGGGACCATCCGGGCGCGGCCCAAGATTCAACGCCGCTGACTTCTGTCCAGAGCACTCCGGATGGGCAGCATGAGCGCCGATCTCCTGTTCGCGGCGGTCCGGCAGGCGATCAACGACGCGGACGGCGCGGCGGCCACCCCGGATGACCTGCTCACCCTGCAGGCGACGGCAGCGGTCGGGGTTGTGGCAAGGCTGGGCTTCTTCGAGACGGCCGGGGACGAGTACGCGGTCAAGCGCGGGGACGTGACCATCGAGGTCGGGTTCAACACCGAGGACCAGGCCCGGGACTTCGCCGCCCGGTACGTGGCCGCGGGGTTCACGATCCACCGCCGGCCCGTCGGCGTGTGGGAGCAGGTTGGGTGACACGCCCGAACATTCCCGGCACAAGTTGCGAACAAACCTAGTAACTTGTGGTAAGTTTTACTTATAAGAAGAGGCCCGGAAGCGCGAACTCCCGGACCTCGGACACCATCACTAGCGATTGGAACACAGTGACAGCTCTCTTCGAGTCTACCCGAACGGCCTACCTGTTCGACAAGGACCTCGCCGCCCGCATCATCTTCGCCGAAATCAACCACTTCGCCGCCGAAGCCTCCCTCCACGGCCCCACCGAAGACGAACTCCAAACCCTCACCCGCCGCCTCGCATGGCTCACCGACACCGACCTGAAATGGTGCGACGTCGACGGCCTCGTCTCCTACGCCCGGGAACTCCGCACCATCCACAACGGCACCCACCCGCTGCTGACCGTGAACAACGCCGGCACCGTGGACAACACCGCCCACCTCCGCGACTCCCTGCTGCTGACCATGTTCTGGGAAACCAACCTCACCCTCGGCACCGTCAAGGCCCGCTGGGAGCTCTCATGAACGACCATGACGCCATCGATGCGATCAACAGGATCTTTGACGACTACTGCGACAACGGGCTGCGAGAGCTTGCCGCGCTCAGTCGAATCGGGCGCGTCCTCGGCCTGAACGCCGCTGAGCACGCCATCGTGAAGGCGGCCCAGAAATGAACGCCTTCCTCCTCATGCTCGCCACGATCGGTGCCGCTGTCTGGCTCGCCTGGGCCGTCGCCGCCGACCGGGCCGACGCCGAAGCCATCACCGCCGACGCGGCCGAAGACGAATGGCTCGGACTATGAGCGCCGAAACAATCTACTGCCCGGTCGAGTACCCGGCCACCCGCGAAGACCCCGGCTACGGCTGCGAGAACGAAGTCGAGAACGAAGGCGACCTCTGCTCCGCGCACGAGGCCGACGATCGCGACGAGTACGACCGCGAACGCCTCATGGAAGACGAGAGGGACGACCGATGAGCGCCTGCTACTGCGGCCGGCTCTACCCGTGCGAGAACTGCGGCGGCGACGTCTGCAACTGCCAGTGCCGCACCGACGGCGCACCCCACACCCAGGCCGAAGTCACGGCCGGACACGTCAACCCATCCACCGCCCGCACTGAAGCATGGCGAGAGAAGCAGGAGCTAACCCGATGACCTACACAGTGCTTGACCCGGCGCCCGACACGGCGCACTGGCTCAGGATGCGGAAGCAAGGCCTCGGCGCTTCCGACTCCGCGGCCGTCCTCGGCCTCTCCAAATGGGGCACGCCCCTATCGGTCTACCTTGACAAACTCTCCGACACCATCGATGACAGCATGTCCGACCGGCAGGACTGGGGCCACCGCCTCGAGGAACCCATCGCCCAGTGGGTCCGCGACACCAAGGGCCTCGACGTCGTCGCCTCCCCTGGCCTGATCCGCTCCGAAGAGTTCCCGTGGCTCCTGGCCACCCCGGACCGAAAGGTCATCGAGGGCGACGTCGTTGTTCCGCTGGAAATCAAGTCCTCGGATGCGTTCATGAAGGACGCATGGGACAACGGCATCCCGCTGAACTACCAGATCCAGATCCAGCAGCAGATCCTCATCATGGGCGCCCCGCACGGCTACCTTGTGGTCCTGCACGGCGGGAACACCCCGGACTTCTATACAGTCCCGGCCGACCGTGAGTTCCACGAGCAACTGATCCGACTCACCCGGGACTTCTGGGAGAACAACATCCTGGCCGGCGTCGCACCGGAGCCGATCACGCTGGACGACGCGGCCCTGAAGTGGACCGCGGACCCTGCGGTGAAGGTCGAAGGCGGCGAAGCGCTGTACGAGCTCTGGGGCACGTTCGGACTCATGCAGGCCGAAGCCGTCGAGATCAACACCAGACTCGACGCCGTGAAGCTTCAGCTCCAGATCGCCATGGCCGACGCCGTCGAACTCACCCACCGCGGGCAGACCCTCTTCACGTGGAAGCCCCGCAAGGGCACGACGAAGTTCGACGACAAAGCATTCGCTGCCGATCACCCGGACCTTCACCGGAAGTACATGAAGACCGGCGCACCCACACGTATGTTCCTCCGAAAGAAGGCCAAAGAAGATGTCTAGCCAGCTCGCAGAAGCGACCGCCACGAAGGCCGTAGCCCAGAAGAAGAACCCGACCGCCCGTGACCTGATCCAGGCGCAGCAGGCCGCCATCGAGGCCCAACTCGCCGGAGCCATGAACTCCGCGGCATTCGTCCGCGCCGCCATCAGTTCCGTCTCGGCATCCCCGCAGCTCCAGCAGGCCACTCCGGCGTCCCTGCTTGGCGGCATCATGCTCGCCGCGCAGTTGAAGCTGGAGATCGGGCCCGCGCTCGGCCACTTCTACCTCACCCCCCGGCAGGTATCGAAGAAGGAAGGTGACCAGTGGGTCAAGGTATGGACCTGCCTCCCCATCATCGGCTTCCAGGGCTACATCGAACTCGCGTACCGCTCCGGCAGGGTCGAGAAGATCGAGACGTTCCTGATCCGCAAGGGCGACAAGTTCGACCACGGCGCCAACTCCGAGCGCGGCCGGTTCTTCGACTGGTCCCCCGCCGACTACGACGAGGTCCGCGAATGGACCGGAGTCGTCGCCATCGCCAAGATCAAGGGCGCCGGCACCGTCTGGGCCTACCTCCCCAAGGACAAGGTCATCGCCCGCAGGCCGCAGTACTGGGACAAAACCCCGTGGGCAACCAACGAGGAAGAGATGGCCCGGAAGTCCGGCATCCGCGCCCTCGCCCCGTACCTGCCAAAGTCCACCGAACTCGGCAAGGCCCTCGAAGCAGACGAGCACAAGGTCGAACACATCGCTGGCGTCCATGATCTCGTCGTCACCCGCGATGACGAGCCCCTGGAAGAAGCTCCGGCGGCCGAACAGTGAACGGCTTCAGCAAGGCCCAGAAGATCGCCATCTCCGCCCGCGACCTCGGATGTGTTGTCCACGGCGCGGGAGGGGAGTGCGTCGGGGACCTCGTCCACCACCACCGCAAAGGGCGGGGCGCCGGCGGGGTGAAGTCCCGGAACCGGGTGGCGAACGGCTTGCTGGTATGCAGTCGGTGGAATTCCAACGTGGAGGCCATGCCGGACCTCGCCGCCCAGGCGCGGAAGAACGGCTGGAAACTCCGGAGTGACCACGAGATCGACACCCTCCCCGTCTACATCCCCAAGCTCGGCCGCCACGTCTACCTGGACGACGACGGCCACTACCTAGATTTGTCCCACACCATCATCACTAGTCAGGAAGCAGCGTAAACAACATGGCAGGCGAAACAACTATCACGATCATCGGGAACCTCACGAACGACCCCGAATTGAGGTTCACCCCGGCAGGCGCCGCGGTGGCAAACTTCACGGTAGCGAGCACTCCACGCACGTTCGACCGGCAGTCCAATGAGTGGAAGGACGGCGAGACACTGTTCCTCCGGGCCTCGGTATGGCGTGAAGCGGCTGAGAACGTGGCCGAGTCGCTGACGAAGGGGATGCGCGTGATCATCTCCGGCGTCCTGAAGCAGCGGTCATACGAAACCAAGGAGGGCGAGAAGCGGACCGTGATCGAGCTGGAGGTCGACGAGATCGGCCCCAGCCTCAAGTACGCGAACGCCAAGGTCAACCGCACCCAGCGCTCCGGCGGTAACGGCGGCAACGCGGGCGGCCAGTCTCAGGGCAACTGGGGCAACCAGCCGGCAAACGTCGGCGGCGACCCGTGGGGCAACGGCGGCGCTGACGCCTCTCCCCCCTTCTAGACACCGCACCACCTGGGACCCGTTCGGCATCGCGCCGGGCGGGTCCTTTTGCGTGCCCGGCTACTTACCGGTACTCACCCGGTACTTACCGATCCGCCGCGTAACCCGTGCCGAAACTGAGTACAAAAAGCCGACACGCCGAGTGTTTCATTCGGTAAGGCTACGTAACTTGCGGTAAGCTGTACTTGTAAGCAGGCATGGAAAAGCCGCCGGTGCTCGAACACCGGCGGCTCCAAAAAATCAAAGGAATGGTTCTAATGAGTGACTATATCGCGCCCAAAACACAAACCGCAATAGACCCCCTGATCCTGTTGTCCGAAGCCGCCGCCGCGTACGAAACCGTCAAGGCCGGCCGCAAAGCCGCCGCGAAGACCGCCCGCGCCAACCGGTACAAATACCGGGAGATCGCCGAAGCGCTCAACGTCAGCGTGAACCGCGCCTGGACCCTCGTCAACGAAGACGCCGAGGATGCGGCATGAGCGCCCCGAAGCTCCTGGATCTGTTCTGCGGGGCAGGCGGCGCCGGCAAGGGCTACCAGGACGCCGGCTTCAGCGTCTACGGCGTGGACATCGAGCCGCAAAAGGACTACCCCGGAGCTTTCCACCTGGGGGACGCGGTTAGCGTCCTGTCAACTCTGATCGGCGGCGGGTCCGTCGCGTTCACCCACCCCGACGGCCGGGTTGAACACGTCACCATGGCGGATTTCGTCGCGGCCCATGCCTCTCCGCCGTGCCAGGCATCCTCGGCGCTGAGCAAGGGCACGAACAAGGGCCGCGAATACCTCAACCTCATCCCCGCGACCCGGGCGCTCCTGGCGCTGCAGTCCAAGCCGTCCATTATTGAGAACGTCCAGGGTTCGGACCTGCGCCGCGACCTGACGCTCTGCGGGGAAATGTTCGGCCTCGCCGTCATCCGGCACCGCTACTTCGAGCTCGGCGGCTGGGCGGCGATCGCCCCGGCGCACAAACCGCACCGCGGCCGGGTCGCCGGGTACCGTCACGGCGAATGGTTCACCGGGCCCTACTTCGCCGTGTACGGGGAAGGCGGAGGCAAGGGCACCGTCGCGCAGTGGCAGGCCGCCATGGGCATCGACTGGACGGCGAACCGGAAGTCCATCGCCGAAGCGATACCGCCAAAATACTCCGAGTTCATCGGACGCCAGTTATTGGCGCTCCTGGATACGCAGGAATTCATGGCGAGCATGAAGGAGTGGGCGGCATGATCTTCCCGAACGAGAAGTGCCAGGCACTCTATGACGGATGGCTGGGCTACCAGACGCCATACCGCGGATGGGTCCACCAGGGCCCGGCTAAGATGTCCGTCGACTCCTACCACGCTAAGGCGGCCGAACGGAACGCGCTGGTCAAGGGCCAGCTTGATTCGATTATGGCCTCATGCCGGGCCAAGGGATGCTTCGAGGTGGCAGCATGAGCTACGTCTACAGGGGCACCCAGCGTGACGTCACCCCGGAGTCTGCCGCTCCCGCCCCGCGCCCGGCGTCCACGCCCGGCCCGAAGCCGAAGCCCCGCGTGTTCGACCCGTCCAAGTGCGGCACCCACGCCGGCTACCGGCAGCACCGCCGCTACGGCATCGAGGCGTGCGACCGCTGCCTGGCCGCGAACGCCGCATATCACCGGGAATGGACCAAGGCCCGCCGGGTCCCCAAG